>JAABUW010000253.1_pt1 | contig 112908 bp, 216 predicted proteins | sample 5560081 | NCBI WGS metagenome assembly JAABUW01 (sample SAMN10711882, study PRJNA513363) | rock metagenome | isolation source: Antarctica rocks | place: Antarctica: Victoria Land, Knobhead sud
AGCCCTTCGCACTGGGCTGCAGAGGGCTGCAGATGTACTTCACGACACAATGTTACATGTACTCTGCCTTGATGGCTGGATCTTCTGCCTACTCGTACGCAGGCCTTTGCTGCAACGCCGTGATTTTGTGGTTTCGTGTCTCTAGTTTGGTCTAGGTGTCTGGGTTTTGTACGCCACCCCGGCAGCAGTGGCAGACTACTGGGAATTACGGATGCACACAGTCCCGCCTTGTTTTTATAGTGTTTGTTTGTTTTAGTGTTTGTTTTTATAGACGGAAATATTTCCGTCGTTTCTGCACTGCAAACCTAGGTCCTGCCTTCCAAATCATATGTAACATGCAACAATCCGTCGGACATTGCAGCTTGGCGACTCCACACCACCGCACCGCAAGCAATATCCAGCTGATGCACATGCTTGCTGGAACATACCCTCACACACGCGTGTGCCGCCTGCGCCATTCATTGGCAGCCTGCCAGAGTCCGACCTCCCCTTTTCAGAACAGCCCGAATGCTTTCCCGCTTCAAAAGCCGTCGGTGGCAAGCAGCTGGTGCAGGGCGTCGATGATGGGCGCGTGCGCTGTGTCTGCGCCCGGGTCCCGGATCTTGGCGCCCAGCAGCGCCGCCACGCCACCCCGCAGCTCCCGCACCTGCACTCAGCAAAGGTACTTTGCAAACGTGATAGGTTCAAGGAGACCTGCCTGTGCAAGATAGTTGAGCAGGTGACCAGGCAAAATTATCAGGTCATGAAAAAATGTTATCTGATATTTTAGGTAATCCAGAAGAGGGATAGATTCTTGTACAGTTTCGAAACGCAGAAGGCAGCTGCTGCAGGCTAGCTTTTAGATGTCCCGAAGAGAGACAAACGCGGGAAAGGGAAGTGCACACACCAGCACTCCAATGCGCGCCGGCGCCCGGAACTCCGCCCAGCCGTCCACCTGTGGGACAAAGGAGGCAGTCATTTCGTCGTCACCATGAGAGTTGCACGTCTGCGCGGCCGCCTCAGCTGCTGCAAATGATCGCACAGCAATCCAGCCGTGTTGTCCACAATGCACACCTGATTGGACGTGTTCCTTATCGCGCGAAAGGTGCTGCATTTGAGGGGCAACAAGCAGCCGCCATATACATGCAGGCGCTGTGTCTGCAAGGCCGCCAGGGTACGAACCAATGGTGTCCACTTTAAGCAGGGGGAGTAGAAGGGTTTAACCCTTCTTCCCTCCCTGCCTTGAGCAGGCCACATTCGCGTTTCAGATCAACAGAGGATAGGAACATGAACATGACGTTTCTCGATGCGCACTTTGAGCAGGCCGCGGTCGTGCAGCACTGTGAGCTCGCCGCCAAACAGCAGCACCGAGTAGGTGGGCACCATTGATGACTCCCGCACAAACACCTGCAGCGCACAGCGGCGACAACACGAGGCTTGTCCATGGACAGCACCGCTTTCTGGCGGTCAGCGGTTGAACAATCAGCCCAGCCCGGCAATGTATTCTGCGATGATGTCACGCGCTGGGGCATGAGAACCGTGCGCTCATGCTTGACTTCACCATACAAAGGTCAGTCTCTGGAGCGGCCGGCAGGCAGCGCCCACAGGCCCCCCGCGCACCTTGGAGGTCTCCACCATGTCGGTGTAGATGAGCCAGCCGGATTCGAAGCGGCCGCAGTTGAAGTTGACGGAGGAGGGGTGGTGAAACACCCGCCCCTTGTGCCTCTCAAAGAACTTCACCTGCACCGCCACCGAGTCCACCTGCACATGGGTACACGCTGTCGCAGACGTAGTGCAACGCTTTTCGAGCTTGTGAACCTCTCCTCCTGAACCGTCGCCGAGCCCGTCTGCGCACCAGCACGGTTTGGAACCGGCAATGCCTGCGGCGCCGCGCGGCGGGAGCCTGGATGCACGAGTCACACGTGCACTCCGTGCAGAAACCACCGTTCTGCACTGACTCAACATCACTGCACCAGGAGAGTCCTGTGCAAGTCGCAGTTGCATACAGTAAACGAAATCACATCTACATACAGTAAACGAAATCACACCTGCACAGAGCCGCCCTCGGTGGCGCGGAATCGGGCAGGCGGGTGGTCAACCCGCAGCAATGCCGGGTAGAAGCCCGCCGCTAGCGCCGCCTTTATCACGCGCCCGCTGCGGATTGCAGGAATCAAAAGTCGAGAGCGTGTTGATACAGCGGGGGCATGAAGAAGCGGATCCTCCTTTTGTCAAAGCCCGCCGCCAGCGCCGCCTCCTTCACGCGTCCGCTGCGACTACATGTGGAATTCGATTCGATTCTGAGAATGGTTCGGCTCCCCCACAGAGTTGGAGCCGGCCGCCAGCGCTGCCAAAAGCACTCGCTGCAGGAGCGGGCTGCACCGCGGCGCCGGCTCCCGAAGAGGGTGATCGTGTCGGGGAGCAGCACATTTTTTCACTTATGGATAAAAACAGCTAAAGCGTTTTTATACCAAAATTTTACATATTGAAATATGCTTTTACTAGCTTCTAAAAGTTTTCTTGGGCAATTAAATAAAACAATATAGAAAAGCGAATTCTGCAACAACATTCGTTTGCATGCACACAGGGCAGGGGCGCCCTGCAGCCGCCAGCACACAACACACTGCGAAATCAGCTAGCATGGGCTGGCGGGCATGCAGTGGAGTTATAGCAACATGACATTTAGGCTTGTATTGGCCGGGTGGCGAGGCCCCCAGCTGGAAATGCAACCACAGTGTCTGATGGTCAGAGCGACGCACTTTCCGCTGTACTCGTCGGGGCTGCCCTTGGAGCGGTGCGCCTCCAGCGCTTGTCCGCCGCGCCGCATCTCCCCTGGGTAGGAAGCCGGCAGGAAGCCGCAATCCGCTAAGATGCCTGCGTACTCGGCACGCCCGCCCGCGATGCCCTCCATGGCCTGCGGAACAGCACAAGGCCCTGAGAAGCTTGGTCTGTCCCTGGCCTTAGAACCAGCTGGTAGCTCCTATGCCATGCAGTTGTAAACGAGAGAGTATGTATCTGGTCGAGCCTGGTGAGAGAGAAGCTGCTGTCTGCAGTTGGCGGAGGCGGCACCGCAGCCGCGATCTTCCAGCATCAGTGTGGGAGAACCTTCGAGACAGTGTCGCCAACGACCCCCGCACCTGGTGGGAGATGAAGTGCTGGCTGCAGAAGGCGGAGGCGGCGCCGCGGCCGCCCGCCTCCGCAGCGCGCTGCCAGGCGTCGAAGGCCACCACCACCGCCAGGTGGTCGCTCTTGGCATTGGGGATCGCCGCAAGCAGCGCCTGCTTTGCCGCCTGCGTAGGAAAGAGCCTTCCTTTTCGAGTTGGGCTTCTGCCGCAAGATCACTGTGTGCACTGTGTGCTGAGAGCAGGATCTTGATTGGCACGACCTGGCATGCTCACACGCCGGTACTGGACTGCCGGCCATCTCACACATCACATCGATTATGCCAGCAGAACAAAATTGATTGTTGAGTGAACCTCGTCGCAGAGCCTGGTCTGCTAATGCCTGCAGCGCTATGCCAGCGTTGTGTGCTTGCAGATAACGAGGTCGACATCAGACTGTATGTTTCGGCAGCTGGCACCTGCGCCTCCTGCCGCTTGTCGACGGGCGCGAAGAAGACCGGCCGCCCGTGGCCCATGGCCGCCGCGATGGTGAGGCAGGGCCCCACGCAGCGCAGCAGTGCGCCGTGCACCAGCATCTTGCCGACCCGCGGGTCGACCGGCATCGCGGTCAGGTGCTCCCCCAGCGGCGTGACCGCCTCGTCCGGTGCGAGCGCGCCCATGGCCTGCGTAGCGCAACCACACGTTGCAAAGGAGGTGGCGCAATCAGGAAGAGGGTTCAAGCAGGAGTGCGGCGCCGCTGAAGACAGAACCAGGCATGCGCAAAGGCGGTGCTGCTGCTCCAGGAGCCTCCGGCGGCCGCCGCACAGCACAGTTCAATTAACAATTATTGACGGTCGACCAGAGTAACATCAATGGGCATGCCTTCAGGTTGGAGACGGCGGCGGCGACGGAGGCCTGCGCGGGCGGCGTAAGCGCGCGACACAGCACATCGTCGTTTGACTTGGATCACAACACACATTGACATGCACGAGCTGAGGGCCCCCACCTTCAGGTTGGAGACGGCGGCGGCGACGGAGGCCTGCGCCGGCGGCGTGAGCGCGCGACACAGCACATCGTCCGCGGGGGCTCCGTCGCCAAAGGTGGCCTTGACAGTGAGCACCACCGCCTCCAGCGGCACCTGCAGCATCTCCGGCGGCTGCTGCCTCTGCGGCACAGGAAAGGCAATGTGTACTTGGGCGGATGTAAGGTGGATCCGCTCTTTGATTCAGACAGTTCGAATGCACCGCCTCCAGCGGCACCCGCAGCATCTCCGGCGGCTGCTGCCTCTGCAGGGCAGCATGCCATAATGAGTTTCAGATGAAGATGGTGATCTGTGATTCTGAGGCGAGTGTCATGTCATCTCCATCTGAAACACACGCACCATTGCCTCCAGCGGCGCCCGCAGCAGCATCGTAGGCTGCTGCCTCTCTAGAACATTGGTATACAAAGCTAAGCTGAGGGATACAAAGGGTCGTCCATCTCAACGTGCACTCAACTCGAAAAAGAGTGAATGCCATTGTTTCCATCAACGGCATTACATCTCGCGGCACTAGACATGGCACTGATCTCATGCTCAGCATTGAGAGAAGTTTTTGGACAGCACGAGCTGCGCCTGACAGGCCATGCCTGCAGGGTGGCCCAGGTGGCGCGGGAGAAGAGGCGGAAGCAGACGCCCGGCCGCACACGCCCCGCGCGCCCCCGCCGCTGCTGCGCGGCCGCCTGGCTGATCCAGGTTTCCTGCACGGTAGACAAGGCGCATGATGGACAGTCGAGAGTCATCAATCTTCTGTCTTGCGAAATGCAGCTGATGCAGGGCGTAAATGCTGAGAGCTGGCTGAGGATTACATAAAGATGAAGCGTCCTGAAGCGTCCGTGCTTGGTGGCAGCACCAGAACCCAGCACGCTTGACACCGAGGTCCTAATCCTTGACTCAGTGACATGGTACAGTGGTCAGTCACCTGCAGGCAGGCGATGCCGCGAGCGGAGTCGTAGCCCATCTCCTTGGCGCGCCCAGCGTCGATGACCACCGTCACGTCGTCAATGGTGATGGATGTCTCCGCCACGTTTGTGGCCACCACGATCTGCGGACGAAGGATTTGAGCACGTCAGTGTCTCCCAGAGAGGAACGCAAATCGTGTCTCGCTAGAGAGAAGGTCGTGAAGTGGTGTCAGACTGCTCAGTGTCACCACTGCTGCAGGAATCCGGCAACAGAGTGCAAACCTGACATTGCCAGCGCGGTTGAAAGCCAGAGGCACAACAGTGATTTTCATACTGCTCAAATCAGTACCTTGCGCACACCGGGCGGCGGCCGATCGAAGACGCGCTGCTGCTGCGCCGGCGGCAGGCCGCCGTGCAGCGGCAGCAGCCGCAGCCCGCCGCCGGCGAGGTCTGTCAGCCGCTGCGACTTCTGCAGCGCCCGGATCTGCGTGTCAAGATAAGCATGACCACGTCAGCAACTATGCGGGGGCAATTCGTCTTCAAAGATGCACCGGATGCATGTTGCCGTGTCGCCTCAGGTCAAATTTTCGTCAAGCCTGCCCTAAAAGAAGGGCAGGTCATCGAGTGTGTAACAATAAAGACTCATCATTGGCGGCGTGATCATGGTGCGCAATACTGTACTGACACAGCATTGTGACTGATACAAGTGCAGATGGCGTGTAGGTGCCGCTGAGACATGGTTCAATGCGCGTTGCCATTTAGCCTCAGGTAAAGTGTTCGTCAATCCTGCCCTGGAGGGCAGGTCATCGAGTGTGTAACAATAGAGACTCATCATCGGCGTTCAGATCATGATGCACATCAGTGTGTAGACCCAGCCTTGTTACTCGGCACGACCTCCTTACTTATGTTCTCTACAAGCGCAGATGGTGTGTCAAGCGCAGCCGAGAAATGGTTCAATGCGCATTGTCATGTTGCCTCAGGTCAAGTCTTCGTCAACCCTGCCCTAAAAGAAGGGCACGTCATCGAGTGTGTAACAATAAAGACTCATCATCGGCGGGATGACCCAGAGTGCCGAATAGGATCCACATTACTGTCGGGGTGTGTATTCCCTGCCTGATCCTGCCTGTTCCTGGCGGCCGTGAGTAAAATGCTGCCAGTCTGATGTCACGGTTGGATCGGCAAAACCGGGTCTCGTGAAGATTGAGAGTGACCCAGAAGACAAGAGAAGGGAAACAAGGAAACAAGAAAACAAGGAAAGGAATACGACAGTGAAGCAGACGGGAACGCACCGTGCGGTCGATCTCCGCGGCGCCTGTCATGAAGATGAGGATCGCGCCGTCGGAGCCCGCGGCCTTCTCCGCCGCCGGCCGGTCGCCCGGCGCCAGCAGCGCGCCCGCGCCCTCGCGCGCCTCCGCCTCCACAATGTGGCAGACGAGGCGCTCCACCAATTCGTAGTTGAGCGCCTCCTCGTTGATGTTCTGCGGCAGAAAGACTGGAAAAAAGTTATATTCTGAAATTTGTGTAGTTCACTGGCACCAGCCTCCGGGGCTGCTCCACCAATTCGTGGTTTAGCGTCTCCTCGTTGACGTTCTGGGAAACCCTAACTGTTCTTAGGGCGTCACGCTTTGCCGCCGTCCTAGGTGAATTCTGTACCAAAAAAAGACACGAACAGGATGCATGCCGTTCTGCACGCGTGCTTCCAGCGACCGTGGGAGGCCTCCACAGAGCGAAGCGTACCTCCAGGCTGCGCATGGTCTGCTCGCTGAATGTCGTGGCACCTCGCGTCATACTGGACGCCGCACCGCCAGCGACGCCACGGCCACTGCCAATGCCATCGTCTTCCTGGTCCCAGCTCTCCGGCGCATCCTGCTCGGGCACAATGTGCTATTGCTGATTAGGAGAGGTGGCTGAATGGGAGAAGTGGCAGAGAAGACACAGTTCGAAATCCGCTGAAGTGTGCTCGGCAGCTGCCAATGCCGCAACGGCCTCGTCCCAGCTTCCGGGGGCATCCTGAGACTGCGACAAACATAATAGACAATAGACGGTAGGTGAACAAACACTCAGGGAAGGAGAGACTCGATGGACCCGCCCTCATGATGTGCAGACCAGACATTCATCTGGCTCCGGCTGAACCTAGGAGGGTCCTAATTTGTGGCTGACACAGGTTGCAATGCAGGAAGCTACCCCGATACACCGCCCAGAACCTCGCAAGAAAGGTTCGAAAGGTCCGAGGCGGGGTGCACGGGCTGTTTCCAAACACGGCAGCCTGCCAGGCACCCACAACGTGGCTCTACGGGCGGGCTGAATGAATGGCAGCGCGCCTCTGGCTACACGGCTGGATGACACACGGCTCGGTTTTCACAAGCAGGAAGCACCTCGGGGGGCGCCCCGTCTTCCGCATCCCATGCATCCGGCGCGGCTGCCTGCTGCGCGGCCCGCTTGCCGCTGTAGCCCGCATACGCCGCCAGCCTGTCGCCCTTGTCCTGCAGGGAGTCACAAACACACAATCAATGATCAGACGAAATCGAAAGTATATGCAATGCATGACTGTCTCCACATCCAGCCTAGTTCTATTGAAAGACAGAGGTCCTGCACATTGCACATTGTGAATATGAGAGTACACGGCTGGCGTAGCTGAGCACTGCAGCCGGTTGCACCTGCCTGAGTGCCCGCCACTGAGCAGCCATGCAGCGCCATCTGCCCTTGGCAAGAGCGATCTATCCAGCACATTCAAATTTGACTGTGCCGCAGGGCTTCGATTGACAACTCCAGCTCGCAGCAGCCCACCCGGGCCGCGGGAGGAGGCCGCAAGTTTAGGGTTTAGGGTTTGCGTGACGCCGGCCACTTGGAGAGCCGCAGTCATGACATCCCCTTGTACAAGCAGACCGCTTTGCAGCACCGCTGTTCAAACGGTCAACCACCCACCCGGGGCGCGGAAGAGGAGGCCGCGGGCCTGCGGGGCGCAGCCCACTTGGAGCCACGGCCGACGGCAAAGCCGGTGGCTTCCAGCGCATCCTCCAGAAACAGGTCCCGCACCGGGTGCGTGAAGCCTGGGATGGTCAGCACGCCCGCCATTCCCTGCGGTGTCATCGCAATGGGTATGTTGAAGCCCGGGCTGCTCAGCAGGCTTGGTGAGGTCAAAAATGCCAGTCCAGAGAATTTCAATGCCGCGCAAAGCCAAGCTTCGGTACCTCCGGCAAGACTCATCGCCCTGCAGGTGCGATTACGCTCGCCGAGCGCGGTCTCAATGGTGCGTGAAGGCCTCCGCGTCCTTCGTCGCCAATATGAAGTGAAGACAATGATTTTCCTCGAGAATATATATAATATTGGCTCAAAAGTTTCCCACCTCGCCACCGAGCGCCGTCTCGAAGTAGCGCGCGAAGGCCTCCGCGTCCGCCATCTCCGACATGAAGTGAAGACAATGAATTCCTCCAGAGAATATTCTATATTGGGTCGATGTTTCCTACCTCGCCACCAAGCGCGGTCTCGAAGTAGCGCGCGAAGGCCTCCGCGTCCGCCGTCGCCGACATGAGCACCAGGCGCAGGTGCGGGACTCTACCGCTGGCCAGCAGGTCCCGCAGCAGCAGCAGCAGCAGGTCCGAGTCCACCGACCGCTCGTGCACCTCGTCAATCACCACGTGCGTGGTGCCTGACAGCGCGGTGTCGTTCAGCAGCCGCCGCAGCAGCACACCTGCATTGAGGCAAAACGATAGTCAGTATCGGATCCCGAGCCTGTCTCCAGGGCAGTGTGAATCATCTCGCGGAACAATCAAGGCTCAAAACGTATGAGTTCGTCTGTATTATACCCTCAATCCGCGGCGTCAATTCAGGCACATAAAGGACCTTATGCAATCATCATTTCATGCGTTGGTGTGGTAAACGATCGCAATGACGGGCTATGACTGATAGGCTGTCGGCGCCGCGCCTGTGGTGCAGAACAGCAGCCGAGTGCGCGCGGAGCGCTTGGAGTCGAGCCGCACTGTGTAGCCCACCACCCCGCCGGCCGTCTCCCCCCGTTCCGCCGCCACGCGGTGTGCCTGTGGACAGCGAGGACGACAGGTAATGCAGCTGGAAGCATATACGAGAATGCCCCAATGTAAGCATTGCAGCTGCTGGTCTGGAGGCTGCAAGGCTTCAGTCAACTGTATCGTGTCGTGAAAAGCGTTTCAAAACATGACGGCATGTTGCCCACCAGCCCGGTGGCGCTGATGCGGCGGGGCTGCGTGACAACGATGTTGCAGGCGCCGCCGGCGCCACCCGCCACCGCCTGCTCCAGTATGAACTGCGGAACCTGCGTCGACTTGCCGCACCCTGCAATTTGACACTCCAGTCAGCTGCCTGTCCTTGCATCCACTCATCCGAAGGCAAGCAAGAGCGCTTGTGCTGAGCAGCATTTTCGCGTGCCCTGCTCAGCAGTCATTTCGTCAACTTTGCAATCATTGCAACAGCATGCTGAAAACAAGTACGAACGGGATCTCGTTTCGTTTAGCTGTGCACCGGTGACGGCGCTGGTGGTTCCGCAGCTGCTGCAGCGCGTGGCGAAATCACTATGCCTCATGGCGCTTCAAAGGCCATCACATTCTGCGCATAAGCGTCAGAGCACTGATTGTCTACAAGCTACGTCATGTTTTGAGCGCACCTGTGGCGCCACTGACGACGACCACCTGGTGATCCAGCAGCTGCTGCAGCACCTCCTTCCGCGCGCTCGCGGCCGGCAGCGATGCGCGCTGCGCCCGCATGTTCGCCAGCCGCGGCGAGGTCTCGGCCGCCGCCGCATCCGCCGCCAGCCGCCTGCCCTCCGCCGCCTCGTCGCTGCCTGCAGATCTTGCTCGCGTCAGGTGTCGTGCTAGCCAGTGCACCGACTCAGCAGATGAATAGCATGTTCTGTTTTCAAGGTCCATACTTGCTGAAAATCCCCTCGCAATACTTTCCGCGACAGCCACTTCCCTAGACCAGAAGCCATTCCACCGCCAGCCCATGCCGCGGTCGTGCACGTGTGGACCACACCACAATGTTCTATAGATGACGAAGGCATTTGCTGGGGCTGTCAAACTGCTGGCTGGTTTCCCACCTGGGCGCTCCGGGCGTTTGCGCTGCCGCTGCTGGCATCGTGCGCCATTGCCTCCCGGCGGCCGCCCGCCGGTGGCCTCTACCTTATGGTACTGGTGGGCCACCTGCGGAGAGGTGTCGCAACTTCATCATGTGTTTCAGTCAAGATGAGGATGGTATTCGCCCATGCTGCCGACCGCAACAGGATGGTGATGGCAAACGCGCAGGCCAGGGCCAATGTGTGCAAGGGAACAGCAGCCGTCGACGTCAAGGCCGTAGCTTGACGGGTGCGCTGCAGGACGATGCAGGTGCGAGTATTGAATGAAATGGTTTTGTTCCACCTGCGCGATGTGCTGCAGCGCCTGGCCATCGCCGCCCTCTGGCGCGGCAACTGCGGGCTTCTGCGGCGGCGCCGGCGAGCGGAGCCGCTGGCCGTCCGCCAGCCACTCGCCGGCGGCGGCCGCCAGCTCGTGCAGCATGGGCCCGCCCGCGGCGTCGGCGGCGGTCGCCGCCAGGTGCTGCGTCAGGCGCAGCAGCAGCGGCGGCGGCAGGCTGCCGCATCTGGTGAGCCCGACACAGCATTGAGCATCAGCAGCAGTGATGCCGATATACAGTTGCACAAGTGCGGTCCCCTCATCCCACCAAGGGGAGTAAAGGTAAACCCTCTACTCCCCTTGCATCCCACAAGAGTCCACCTTGGGTGTCAGCCAGCCCAACCACCAGGGAGGTGTGCAAGAAGGGGCGACAGCAGTCCACCTGACGGAGATGACAGGAGGCGCGTCTGGGTATGCCCCTCCTGGCGGCAACCGGAAGTCCAGCGTCAGCGGCTGCAGCTCCTGTGCATCGGCAGGCGAATTGCTGGGAAATCTGCCTTCGTGTCAAGCTCAGCTCTAGACTGTCGTGCACTGTGCACTAACCCAAAGTTTCAGGCGGATCGCAGGCTTGGAGCTGCACACAGCTTCATTTCCAGCATCAGCTTCTGCCAGCAAAACCAATACGTCTGAACGTGTTCGAGCATGACAACCTACCAGCGGCTTCATGCGCAGCAGCTGCGCCACCTCGAATGGCAGGTCCAGACGCAGGCTGGTGCGGCTGTCAGAGGGAAAGCTCGCGGCGTCGCCGTAGATGGCGCTGACCGCCTCGCGCTCCTCTTTCCACTCCTCCACTTGCGCCGCGGCACCACCCGTTGCCAATGTAGCACCTGGGCGAAGCAATGTGCCAGAGTATAACCGATTGACGAGATTGCTGTAAAAGGCGCCAACTGCCCTGCGCTCTTCCGTCCATTCCTCTGATGGCGCTGTGGCGCTGCTGTGGTCTGGCGCCACAGCAAGGCCTGACCGAAGGGAGGTGACAATGACTCAATGCCGGTCGAGGCGTTGGGGCCATGCATGCAGTGAAAGCTCGGATGCAGTGTCCTGTGCATGATGAACGCCAGGCCACAACTGAAGGCACGAAACATGGGGTTACACAGTATGCATGTATCGAGATGCAGCCTGGCGTGGTGGCGACGCTGCTGCACTGCTGCGCAAGTCACGAGGACCAACATCAAGCATGCATCAGCCCCTGATAGCATCAACCACCTGTCCAGCTAGAGTACAGGTGCAGCAGCGCGGCCTCGCGGTCGCCGCTCGCCTCCGCCAGCGCGCCGGCCGCATCGCCGGGCGGGTAGCCCGCGGCAGCCAGCCACCGCACCAAGGCATCGTCCGCCTCCATGGCGGCGACATCCTCATGCGGCAGCTCCGCTGCCGCCGGCCGCGCCACTCCGCCGGAGGTCTTCCGGTACAGCACGCCCACCGGGCGGCTGCTAGCGCCTGGAACGGGGGAGTTGAGCAGGGTTGACGGGTTGCAACATCGGTTGTCATTGCGCAAATGCGAATGAAACAGGACCCCTAGAGGGCAGCTGTTGGCGCTGAATGTCAATCAGAGATGCGAAGATGCACATCAGCGACAGGGGAGCAATGTTTGTCCGTTGGGTTTCTGATCCGAGTGTGGCACTTCAGGGAGGCCAGTCAATGACATCGCTTCGCTGAGCTTCTCACCTGCGGCGTATTTGGCGGGCAGTGCCTCCTCGGGCAGGTGCATGCACAGCCAGTCCAGCGTGGCCGAGAGGTCGCGCTGGCGAGAGGCAGCGACGCCGACGCCATTCGAAGTGCCGCTGCCGCCGCCGCCGTCACCGCCGCCGTTCTGCCGCGATGCGGAAAGCGCCTGCCGGGCGTCTGTCTCCTGGAAACCCAGCTTCTGCAGCTGCGCCACTAGGCTCTCTGTACAAGAGAAAGATCAAACAACGAGTGACTGGCATGTCAAGTACCTGCCAGCAGACTTCTTGCAGCCTGCACGTGCAGGGTTCCACTTTGACAACTCATGGAGCGCTTCAGCAGCTCTGCCTCATCGGTGCCGTTGATGCCAATAAGGACAGAGAATGAACTCAAAAGCCGCAGCGCGGATCGCCGCATTGTCGAGGCGTCTTCCGACCGGAACAGCATGTCAATCGTTTTGCGCGATTGCATCCTGTGCTCACCCGCGTGCGGCTCGCCGCCAGCATCGCCGACGTCGCCGTCGCTGGCCAGATCCGTTGCGCCCGACGCTCCATTTTCCCGCACAGAAGCAGTCGCGCCGTTCTCTGCTCTGACAGAAGCCAGCGCGCCCTCCACAGCGCGCCGCTGCGCATCCGACATGATGACGTTGGCCGCGGGGCGACGCGCCTCTGCGGCCCGCTTTGACCGCTCCCGCGCCCGCCGCGCCTCCTCCGCCGCGGCGCGCTGCGCCGCCCGCTGCAAGCGCACCTCGTTCTGCAAATTGAAAGACGATTTCGGCATTGTTGGATGTGTGCCAGTGGTAGGACAATCTGATGCTTCTTGTCTGTGCGGCACGCTTCGCCCGCTCCCGCGCCCGCCGGGCCTCCCCCCGCGCCGCGCTGCGCCGCCCGCTGCAATCGCGCCTCGTTCTGCAAGCGACACATTTGTTCGTCATTGCCGAACGTGCTGCTGACGAGCGACTCTGATCGGTGTTGCCCCACTTGCGGGTGTGCGCGGGCCATGCATGGCGTGCTGAAATACGAGGTGCAATTCTGATCTGTGTGTCGCGAAGAGATCCCTAGCCACAGACATGACTCATTGCTTGCTGCTCTGCTCGAACAGCAAGCATCATTCCTTCAGCTTCGCCTCATTCAGCTCGTTTTAGTTCTCAAGACCCTGACGAAATGCAACGTGGAACCTCTCTTAGTGGGAAGCTCTATGTCAATTTCGTCAGTCGACGATTCCCAATTCTTAGGAGCGAGCGGGCCGCATCTCCAGCCTAAAAGCCGCACCCACCTCGTCACGGATGGTCTGGATACAGAGGGCGAAACTGGATTGGCAACACCCGCTCCAGCAGCAGGTCTCGCACGAGGCCCGTCAATGCCGCCACCACAATTCGGCATCGCTCTCTGAAAAGGTGGAAACATGTCGACGTTCATGCCTCACCTCGTTCCGAATGGTCTGGAAGAGCGGCCGGAACTCCTGCGGCAGCACCCGCTCCAGCGGCAGGTCTCGTGCGAGACCCGCCAGCGCTGCGACCGCGCCCAGCTGCTGCGCGTCGGTCTCGTCGCCCGCCGCGTGCTCCTCGTGCAGGAAGATGATTTCGTCCCTGTCGGAGCGCTCCTTGTCCGGCAGCACCACCTGCGGCTCGCGCGCATTTGACCAGGATGAGTGAGCAGTTCCCTAACCCTAAACCCTAAGTGTGAGCAGTTCACGGGTCCTGTGCACACATTGGATCAGTGCAGTCGACCATCCCACCGCTCTTCAATTGGCGGCACCACCTGCAGCCACGCCGTCCTTCAGTGTCGAGGCTTCAGGGGCAGAAAACGGCACCGTCTTGGCAGAAACCGCAGATGGAATCGGCTTGGCCAGGGCGAGCCTCTTGCAGGGCCGCCAGATCGTGCCATTGCACTGTCAAGGACACACGGAGCACCTGGGCAACAGTCGTGAAGGACGCCGGTCTTAGCACCATTGCCGACGTGCTAGCAGCGCGTCTGGCCGCACCCAGCATCTAAATTATGTCCAGCTACTGCTGTGCCATAAGCATGTATGAAAAACATTATGTGGTCATCGCTTTCCATCCCTTTCATCAACTCCCTTGCCACCCTTCCCCCAAGGTGCATCAACATGTAGGTTGCCGCCAAGGCCGCAGCCTTCTGCCCCGATGGGCCGGTAACGCAGACAGACCTTCCATGGCTCGGGACCTCGCAAACACCGATCATGATGCCCCAGTACTTGAAAGCAGACCGTCCACCACCGCACAGCAACATGAGAATGCCCACCCTGCAACGAAAGCGGCCGTCCTCGGTGGGCAGCGTCTTGTAGCGCGGCTTGGGGCGGCCCTGCCGGCGGCACCACTCGTGCAGGATCATCTGCGGCGACTTGCTGGTGTAGTAGCCCGCGCTGCTGCCCACTTCCATCATGCCGCCCTTCTGCGCCGGCTCCGACGCCGCCGTCGCCGCCTGTGCCGCCGCCTGTTCCTGAGAAACCAGGCAAGCCCGCTCGCAGTCTATGGCAACACAGGATGGACTATGGCAGCAAGCTTCGCTTTGGGGATCCATGATGAGAATGAATCAGGCTGCATTGCATGAAAACGCTCATGCCAGGGGGCACCTGAGCCGCAGGCGCTCCCTCGGGCCCGCCGCCAGCCGCCTCGTCCGCATGCTTGTTCTGAATGTGCTCCTTGTAGCGGTTGGGCTGCATGGTGCACATCGAATGCGTCATGCGGTGGCAGTAAAGGACATGTGCACGTCTGAAGTTTTCCAGGATGCGGCAGCAGCAGGGGAATCGCCGAGGACCACGCTCGCACAAGTACTCCACTTCTTGGTGATGCAGCACACCTGCTTGAAGACGCGCTCGCAGTAGGGGCACTTCTGCTCCTGCAGCCGCTTGTCGATGGTGGACGGCCCCTTCATGCCGCCTCCGGAGCCCGAGCTGCGACATGCGTACGGTGCCACCAGCTCAGGTGATGATGGTGTACATTCATTCGTTAGTAAACACAACGCGAAGTTTTGCTGGCATCCATGCGAGTAGTCAGACAATGGTCAAATACCTCACAGCAATCGCACCTGACCACATGATTCTTCTTCTTCTTGTCTTCGCGATTTTTGATGCCGCCCATTGCTCTTCGCGGTTCTTGGTGCCGCCCGTGGCGCTGCGCACAGGTTCACACCCCCATCACGAGCACCACGATACGCTGATCACTCCCTGAAGGTAGTTTGATTTCTGCCACGATGCTGCTTATTGTCCATGTCTAAGCAGGGCACAGCGACTGCCTCACATCACCTGCCAAATGCATCAGAATGCTGCACTGCCATCAGCGAAGCGACACACCGCAACGCTTTGCGCATGGCTTCCGCTTCACTGGAAGGGCAGTCACATTGACTTGCAAAATGCTAAGCTGCCGAAGCGTTGCTGCATCCGCATCAAGCATTCTGTCTGGCGGCAAGTTCCCGCCAGCACAGCTTCCACCAGCTCAATGGCCTTGCAGCTCCCTTGCTTATTCCCGCCTGACGCCCTTCTAGACGCAGACGGCGTCAAACTTCCAACTTTCAACTGCTGCATGAATGGCATTGTGCGTGTTGGATGGCTGATTCGTGCACCTAAGTTATCGTATGCCTAAAGGCACGATCGATCGCACAATTTCAAATTTCGAGTGACGGTGTCGAACCATTGACAACGGCGACGATACAACAGAGTGCGCATGCTTGGCTCGTGCCTCATTCTGCAGTTGTAGGCAACTAGATCAAAGGCTTCGGCGCCATGGCGCTCAGAGGGCTCTGCTCAGGACCTGGAACGCTGCGGCGCCTCACCGCCAGCCCGCTCAGCAGTTCGCTCACCTATCGATGCAGCCGACGGCACCAGCAGCCTGGCTTGATACGATGCAAATCCACCTCAGACGGTGCAGACATCAGGTGGCACACCCCAGACTCGGATCCAGTGCCGCAAGACCTGGACGCCGTCCTCATTCTAGCAGGTTTGTGAGCGGCGGTGTGCATCATGATGCATGTCAACTCTGCACACATGGTATGAGCCAAAAGTTAATCATGATCACAACGTCCGTGCACACATGCAGGTGGGCAGCGGACGGATGGGAAGCTGCACAACTGGGTGCAGCGGCGAGCAGACCTCAGCATTGGCGTGCAGCGCTGCCAAGGTTCGCAGCAGAAAGATTAGTAAACACAGTGTTTAATCAGAGCCATGCTGGTAAAATTGCTGACAACCTTCGATGCCAGTGCAGACAATGCAGCGACGCCGATTGTGTGCTTGGGGGGCGGCACGCCACACAAGCCGCCAATCATGCAGGAGACAGGCTTCGTGCTGCACGAGGGCACTGAGCTGGCGAAGTACCTCATCTCACAGGTAACGCCTCACTCTCGTGTTTTTGCGTGTCCTGATCTCTGCATGTTCGTCGTCATCAGATGTTGCAGGTGTTATCCATACTCCTGCAATTGGCAGAAAGGACAATATTGAAACTGTCTTGCCGTACAGGGCGTGGACAAGCGGCACATTCTGAAGGAGTCATCCAGCTACGACACGATCGGCAATGGCTATTTCGCCGCCACCATCCACGCCGTGCCTGCCGGCTGGCGGTAGGTGCGCTTTCCTTTTCCGAGCTGCTTCCTCCCCAGCTCAGTGCACATTCTAGCAAGCGTCTCTGCAACGTCGTGTAACGTTCAGTAGTGGACGTTTCACACATGACGCTGTGTGCGAAATGTGTACATAAGATGCTGTGTGCGGATGCAGGAAGGTCGCGGTGGTGACCAGTAACTTCCACATGCCGCGCAGCCGAGCCATCTTCGAGACGTGCTTCAGCCTCGTGGGCGCTGCCCTCTTCGACGACCCAGACAGGTGCGGAGGGCACGCGAATCAATGCGGAAGAATGCTTTTCTGGCCACAATCTACAAGCAGGGGTTTCCATCCAGCAGGCATTCCTTGACAGTCAGCATGGGGCCGCATGCAGTGACTCGTCCTCTGCCATACACGCCAGAAGTTTCACCCTCGTGTTGCCTGCAACATCTCGTGTTGCCTGCAACATTGGGGACGTTTCCTGCCCGCTCGGACAGGTTCCAGCTGACGTTCCACGCGGCGTCAGACGAGGACATCTTCCCGACAGAAGTCCTGGAGGCGCGCATGCGGCGGGAGGCTGCGTCGCTGGAGGCCTGGCAGCGCATGGCGGGTCGATTTAAAACCCTGACGGCGCTGCACGCCTGGCTGCACTCGAACCACACGTGCTATGCCGTAGCCCGCCAGGTGAGCCCGCCAGGTGCTTTCATGTAGCTTGGCCGATTTGGAATCAGAGCGCAGCACAACTGCGTGTGAACAGCTAATGAGAGTGCGTCCGTTTCGCACAAAATGCTCCAGTTTTCACTGCTGAAACATCCCCGGTCATCGCTGAAGCATCCCTCCTGCTGCCGCATCCGCAGGACGAGTTTGGTGTGAACAGCGGGGCTGCTGAGGTGGACGACGCAGCCATGGCGTCTTATTGATCTGGCGCCATCTGAGCGAGCCGAGTGACGAGTGGGCCGGAGGAGGATCTTATTGATGCGCATTCAGTCTTTATAATGCTTGTTCGCATCGTGCTCTGTGACCCACTAGGTAGCCCAGAGTTCGAGATGTTGCCAAATGAACGGATATTCAACTGAAATCAAAACCAATGGCAGTGCCAGCAGTCACTACTGTATGACCTTATCTTATTTATCAACGGCAGACGTCCTGTCACAGGACGCAAGCGTGCACGGCAACGTGCACAAAAAGTCAGGACACACACAATACGTGGCAATCTTGGCTGCCGGCCTGGTCAGCCACCCCTAAAATAACTAAATCGTTGACTGCAACGCCATGTCGCGCATCGTCACCAGGCCACCGCTCCCTGCGCTTGCCAGTGCAGCCCCGCCTGGCAGCGGTCCTTGAAGGGGCAGAAGCCGCATTTCCAGGCGTCCTCCTTAAGAAGGAAAGGAAAGGGATTACCTAGATCATGCTAAAAATGGCCTACTGGCCTGCGGAGGGTTCTCTGGCTGGAGCGGCATGCGCAAATAAACAGAGATGAGAAAGACTGAAAAAGGCAACGTGCTGCAGCAAAGAGGAAGCCTCAGACCTTGGGCACCGCCGCCGGCGCTGCATCGCCCGCCCAGAAGGCCAGGTGGCGCGCGAGCAGCTCCTGCAGCCAGCCAGGCTGCACCTCCACCGCCACCTCCGCGATCACCGCGCCATCGCCCTGCAACACGTGGCAAGGTCTGAGACAAGGTCTGTAGATATATCAGCCTCGCCGCGGCCCCCACGTTTGGTTATGTCCCGTGTTGCAGGGCGATGGCGCGGTGATCGCGGAGGTGCACCTTGCACCTTCGCCGCCACCTCCGCGATCACGCCGCCGCCGCCCTGCGAGCGCGGCCCAGCTTGGTCACGGGCAGCCATCTTAAAGAGTTTGCAGGTTCATCCCCCGCGTTCGTGCTTGCTTTGTTGCACGTCTGACCCCCTTCTCAAGATCGCCCTGCAAGCGTGCCACCGTCTCAGTATCGTGACACTGGTCGAAGTGCTCTGTCTTTTCTGAACTTCGTGTGCTGTGCGCTTTGTGGACAAAATTTGATGTCCTGAGAGTCGGTGTCGCTGTCTCATTCTCGACCAGCTGGCCGTCTGTCGCCACACAGCCTCCTGCAGCTGCCACGTCAGCATGGGTGAAGGCCACACCTGCCACCAGTAGCGGATGCACATGGCTGCCTCCGCTGCGCCGCCGCTGCTCCCCCGCTCCAGTTCCTGCGGGACAGAGCAAGAGGCATGATAAACTAGAATCAACCTTCGTGGAGGAGTACGACCGCTGGCTCGTACAGCTTGCCGCTCGAATGCCTTCCACACAAGGAACATCCAGCGGATATTTCCACGGCTGCAGTACGCGGCAGAGCATTCAATCTATGCCTCTCCCTCATGCGCATGTGCACGTGTGCTCGATCAGATGTGATCACGCTCTAACTGTGTGCTACCTCCAAGCTCACCTGTGCGGCCTGCCGCAGCAGTGCCGCCACCTGGCGGATGGTCTCGGCGGACTGTCCCGCCACCGCCGCAGCGTGCGCCACCACCGCCGGCGACAGCTGCAGCTCCCCATCCACTCGCAGCGCCTCGGCCAGAAAGTCGTCCAACTGCACACGCCGTCAACAAGTCAGAGGAAAATTAATTGTGTAACAATGCAAAAACCTGCAGCTCGCCGGCGCCTCGCGGCACCTCCGCCAGAACATCGTCCAACTGTGCATGCAAGCAAGGTGGGGCTTTATCCGTCCTCTACCCCCTCCCCTCCGTTGGCAGCGCTCGCAGGTGTTGGTATGATCAGGTTGGTTGCCGAAATGAGCCGCACACATGCGAGGCGGTTCAACAGTCCGGCAGACTTCAGCGCTGCATGTCAAGGACGATTGCCGTACTGACCTGGTCGTCGGTCAGGGCTGGCAGACCCCGCAGCATCTCCCGGTACAGAGCGACCTGCAGCTTTGCCGCCCGCGCCTGCGAAGGAGCAATCGGACGCAAGGATTCATTCGGCCAGCGCCCAGAGTCGCATGAAGGCGCAAGAGCATTGGCGAAGCCTGGCAGTGGCATAGCCTCGACGGCACGCCGGATGCCGCCTGGCTGTTTCGACATGCACACTCGTGCGCTGCAGGCTGCACTTGCGCGGGTGTACTCAAACGTCGTGAGAGGGCAGATAGTTGGTGTTCGGCAGCCGCAGGGGGGCACGTGTCTTGAGGCTCAGGCACTGCTGGGTCGGTGTCTACAGTATGTTCAAGTGAATCCGCGAGCGGGCACCTGGCTGTCTTGCGGCAGCCGCGGTGTGGCGCGTGTTTTGTGCTCCACCAACTGCAGCCGCCCGTTGGCGTCCAGATCCAGCTGGTCGATGATGCCGCGCACCCACCGGCCCTGGGAAAGCAGATGCACACAACTGGATCCGATATCAATCCCCAATGCGTCAAAGGTCTGTGACTTCTGTCACACGCATCCCGGACACGCATGTTGGGTTTTCTTCAGACCAAGGCAGAGACACGACGTCGCAGAACAGCAGCCGCAAAGCCCCGCAGCCTCTCCATGTGCACGAGGACAAGGCCAGCAGCTTGGAGAAAAGTATGAGTGCATCATCCGCGCACACAAGCAGCCGCGGGATTGCACATGCAGCCGCTTGGTTCCAAGCATCAGGCAAGCCAGGACTTTTTCAGAGTTGAGAGTGTACCTGGACGAGGCCGAAGACATACATTTCGCGGGTGAGGCCCTCAGCTCGCAGCTGCCGCAGCGCCGCGACGCTGTTCAGCAGCCGCACCTGCAGCAGCCATGATGTCCAGTTGAACTTGTGAAGGCGTGGATGCTGATCGCCCACATCGTTGCTGCTATTGCCGTTGCTGTTGTTGAGCAGCGGCACTCCCGCCATCAGTCGTGTTCAACGAAACATGCTAAAGCATTGCAGTGCCTGTTCCAGGCCTAACTGTCTCGGCTGGCGCTCTGGAGGCTGGCTGAGACACAGAAGCAAAACACGATAAGAGAAACATGTGTCGGTAGACGCACTGCCCAGAAGTCCTCCCAGGTGGCGACGGGAACTTCCACCACGACGGTCGTCTCTGCCTCCAGCTCCGCGTGCATGCGCGTGCCCGCCCGCATTGCGTCCGTCTCAAGTTCCTCCTGCAGTCACGAGTGATGTGAAATGTGATCGACACCCCATCGAAACTGTACAGCGCCCCCGCGTCACTCATGGAGGTCGTGAGCCGTCCAGCTCCGAATGCATGCGGATGCCCGCCTGCATCGCTTCCGTCTCCAGCTCCTCCTGCCACAGCTTGTGATTGATGGAACTGTGGGTGCAGAAATGGATACACCACCAACAGGTTGGCGCCGCCAGTGAGGTCGACGCTGTCCTGCAGACAAGTCGCCAGCCTCCGGCTCCACATGCCCGCATGTGTACTCGACGATCAGAATTGCCGCCGCGTGAGGCTCGAAGAAACCGACCTGGTTACTGAGGGCGCTGACGGTTGCAGAACGCCAGCTGCTGCCGGCGCCGTCACCACGGCGGCTGTTCTACCGCCTGGCAGGCACATGTTGTTTTAACATGTGAGGCCGAACACATCCAACCTTGGGGATGCGGGCGCTGAGCGTGAAGGCCAGCTGCTGCTGGCACCACTCTGCCGCGGTGATGTCCGTCACCACCAGCCCCCGCCGCCGGTGCACCGCCAGCCGGTCCAGCGTCAGCCCGTAGTCCTCCAGGTCCGGCAGCTGCGGTTTTCTAGGGTTTGTAGGGTTTTGCTGACCAGGGTTTATGGCATGCGGCGCGCCGCCCTGCCGCTGGCCGACGCCCTGGCCGCCCTGCTGCTGCTGCTGCTGCTGCTGGTGATGCTGCGGCTGCTGCGCGGAGGCGGCGCTGTGCTGCCGCCCGCGCCGGCCGCCGCGCTGCCGCTGCCGCTGGTTGGCCGGCGACCTGGCGCCTCGGCCGCCGCTTTGCGATGCTTCTGCCGCCGCTGGCTTCTTGACCGGGTTGGGCAGCAGGAGCATCTGCAGGAACAGAGCGAAGACCTGGCTTGAACCTCAAAGCTCGAAGAAAAGTCTAAGCAGCACCTGCACAATTCTGTCACATGCTGCCACACCCATTTCAAGCCCACGGTGTGCACACTGAAGCTACAAACAAGTCGTGCATGCCGCTCTACAGGTATTTGTGGCAGGAGAAACGCCAAGATGTGCACTCACCTGCCCGCCCGGGCCCCGGTGCAGCGCGATGGTCGGCGACGTCTGCACCACCTTGCTGGCGCGCTTTCTGCCCTTCGCGCCCTTGGCCTCTGGAGTTTTCTGGGCGCAGGCCACCTGCTTCCCTGCCGGCTGCTGCTGCTGTTCCTGCCCGTGCTGCTGTTCCACGTTCTGCTGCACTGGCTGAGCGGCGCCAGCAGCTGGCGCGTCGGGCGGCGACGCCTGCTGCTGCTGTACTGGCCGCTGCTCGTGTGCTGCTGCAGCCTGCTGGCTGATGCACTGCTGTGCCTCATCTGCTGCCGCTGTTGCCGCCGGTCCTGACGCCGCCGTGGGGTCTGCCGCCGCTGCCGCTGACGGCTCCGCTACATCCGCTGCTACTGACGGCTGCTCTGCCGGCTCAGCTGCGTTCACTGGTGCTGCTTGGGGGGGGCCCTTGCGCCGCTTGCGGCGCAAAGAGGGCGTTGGGCGCAGCTGCGCCGTCTGCGGCGCCGGCTGTGCTGCTTCCGGGGTGCGCATTCGCGCTGCCGTTGTTTGCGACCGTGTGCGCGCTCGCGATGGCGTCGTGGCCTCCGCCGGCACAGCTGCCGGTGTGGTGGGCTGCGCCTCTGTTGCCGCTGCTGCTGCAGGGTGGCCCTCTGGTGCCACAGCACAGGCTGCCTGCGGTGCTGCCACCGCATGCGGATTCGCCGCAGGGCTGGCCAGCTGGGCGGCATCTGCTGGCTGCCCAGCTGCCGAGTCCACTGCGGCCTGCCGCTGCTGCGGTTGCACCTGTGACTGCGGCTGCCACAGCTGCGACAGCTTTGCTACGGGAGAGAGCGTGCTGCAGCCCTCCGACTGCGACGCCGGCGTGAGCTGCAGGCTCAGGTGCGGCACGTCGTCCCGTTGCGCCGCTTCCTGCTGCCGCAACAGCAGCTGTGCCGCCGCAACCTCCACGGGCGATGCCACTGCGCCACCGGGCGGCCCATCACCCAGCGGCTGCTGCCTGCTGCCGAGGCCCCCCGCCTCGGGAGGACGGCTGTCGACGCCGCCTGCCACCTCGTTGCTGTCCCGGTCGCAGGGCAGAGACAATCGCCCGCTCCGCATCGACGCCGCCGGCACGGCAACGCCGCGCGTCGCCGCGCCGCGGTTGCCGCAGCCGCCCCAGACCGCGGGCGTATCGGGTCGCGGCGGCGGACGTGCAGCTACGTTGTCCATGGCGGCGAATACGCCTGTGCAGCTATAGCGGTGCACTGCGGCCGCATCCAGGCCGGCCCGACCCTGTAACGCCTCCACAGCCTGCAGTCCAAGGCGATAATAAAATGCTGCGTGTTGCTGTGAACGAGTCGAGCCCCGGACGCATGATTTGTGTGCAGCATACCTGCATGGCCGCGTCCAACGCCGCAAAATCGGCATCATCCATGAACTCGTCCTCAAACTCGATCGCCATTGTTGCGCCAACACCTCAGACGTACTGGGTATGTCACGCAGCCGCATACATCAGATCACGAGGGCTGAGTGTCGAAGCGAAGGCTGTTGTCCAAAGCGATGCAAGTTGCCCACGCCAGTCTTGCGTGTCGGCCGCGAGCCGTGGGGACCTGGCGTGAGCTTGAGGTACTGGAATGTAGCTTACGAACTGCAAATTGCGAGTTGCAGCTTCAAAGTGGAGGCCAGAAGGTCCGTGCTTTGCGTGCTGGCGAAAAGGCGAAACGCATGCTGCAGCGGGGTCTTGTAAGCTTCGTCAGAACTGCGTTCACATTTAGTAGTAGTCTCTTCGCGTCGCGATCTTGTCTGAAATTTGTTGCACCTCTGACGTGCTTCAGCCATCCTCTGGCAGTTTCTGCTACCAGTCGAGGAGCTTCTGTGGCTATTCTGGGTGTGCAGAATCGCACCCTCAAAACCGTCTCTATTGACTGGCAGCTTCAAGGCTGTCGATTCGCGTCATTACTCTAGGCCTGGCGGAATGCGGCACAAGCATGCACCACCCGACTAGCGCAGCAAATGCTGTCACACTGTCACTCAACAGAGTGTTTCTGCAGCCTCCTCGAACGATCAGAAGCAGCTGGACCAGCTCAACATCTGGCGTTGGTTCAGCTGTCAGTGTGTGCATGCGGGGCGGCGCGTCGTTTGCAGGTTGCGAACAGGCTGCTGCTCCTGCCGCCGAGGCTGCACCGGGCTCCGACGCTGCCATCACACCAGCAGCTCTGGAGGCTCAGCTGCTTGGGCTGCTGGCGCGATGCGACCGCCTGAAGTCCCGCCGACCGAGCATTGTCGGCGTCGGCCAGATGCGGCGGCGCTTGCAGAAAGAGGTGTGTGCACACATCATGAATCAAGTAGAGCATCGGTGCACGCACAGCTCGACGGCCCTCGATTGCAGATAGCGCATTCGGAGTGCTTGGAATGTCGCAAATGCTGTCGTTGCTGTGCAGCTGCAATTTCTGCGGAAGCTGGGGAATGGGTCAGGCGACCTGGCGGCTGTTGTCAGCACCAGCCAGAGGGGTGATGCGTTGCTGGAGCTAGCGCCGATATCCGCACAGCTGCAGGTGTGCACAGCTGCAGGTATCTCGTGTGCTCTATCACATTCTTTCATCAGTTTTGACCCGTGTTGATCCTTGCCCTCATTACTCACCTACCGGCACAGGGTAAAGGAGGTTCTCTGAATGCCACCGCTGCCGCAAGCAGGCTTCATTCGATGCATGTCGTTGCGAGCGCCTTCAAAGCCTGATTCCAACTTTGTCATGCCGCAGGGCGCGGCCAACAGCGCGCTGGGGCCAGGCGCTGACCTGGCCGTGGCGGAGCAGGCCTTGACCAATGCATGTCGCACTGGCTCATCCTGTGTTTATCATGCCGTAGGGCGCGGCCAATAACGCGCAGGGGCTGAGCGCTGAGCTGGCGGTGGCAGAGCGAGCGCCAGGCGTCATCGCCATCTCCAGAAAGTTCTGGTCTACCAGCCTGGCGGAAACGCGAGGTCAGTTCAGCAGCCTCGACGGCCAGAACTAATGTTGACATCCCCGACTGGCCGCGGCTGAGGCGCATCTGAGACCCCTGGACGTGTGTTGGCACACAGCTGGCCCCCGCAGCAGACTTGCGATCGGCTGCACAACATCAGGGCTGTGGCCGGCCAGTCTGAATGTTGTGCGCCGATGGCAAATAGGCACAGCGGCGTCCGACGATGCCGCCGGCGCCGCCAGCTGCGAGGTGGATGTGGTGGCGCAGGACGGCCACGCCTGGATCGAAGTCAAGAGCCACCGCAGCTTCGGCACCCAGAGCCAGCACTGGCTCGGCAGCTCTGGGCACACCAAAGGTGTGCGCTCTGCCTTTCGGGTGTGGCAGCTTCAGTTGCCTGTGCGGCGATCGGCCTGATGGCCCACAGTGTAACCACGTGCTACCTGTCCGTAGATGCTCTGTACCTTTGGGCTCCACGCTTCTGCGAGCAGGCTGTGCAGACCGCTCGGCAGAGAGCTCGATGCAGTATCTTTTTCATTCTGATATCACGGCTCCAGAGCTGCTGCAGGCGGCAGAGCAGCCGGCAAACGCGGCAACGAGTCGCGCTGGTGAAGCGTCTCGACAGATAATCTTGGCCACATTGATTGTTCGCTACAGGGCTGCTGGTAGTTGCGGCGACGCCCTACTACACGCCACTGTAAACACCGCCCGCGCTGGTGGTGCGTTCCCGTCTGGTCGTTTTCCATCGCCTGATCTGCTGCAGGGCTGCTGCAGCAGGCAGCGGAGCAGCTGGCCATCGCGGCAGCACCCTGCAACGCGCTGCGCTGGACGCCGCCCGCGCTGGTGATCCACTTCGAACAGGGCGTGGGCATAGACGTCGCCGAGCAGCTTGCCGCCATGGGCATCACCGTTACTGGTGCGCTGCCACCTGCTTGCTGGCCTCCAAGTGGCCGTCTTTTCAAGAAATGGACACACCAAACATGGGTGCAGACCATCGTTCTGCTGTACCCCATCGTTCTCGATTCTATTCTGTTGGTGACCGAGTAGGCAGTCCGAGTCAGCTTAAGCTTGAAGGGTATGCTCAGACAGCCTAGCTGGCAAGCACCGTCTCCCGTCATTGCAACCCCTTCACCTCCACATCATCTTTTCTCCTCTCTGTATTGTGCTGCACTCACCGGCAACCCATTGACGGCGCAGGCCCGGGCCCGATCGACGCCTGCCAGCTGCCGCTGGTGCCGCCGCCGCCGGCCGCGCTCAACGCTGACGTCACCACGCTGTGCGCGCTCGTGTCGGAGGTCACCAATGCGGACCCGGCGCTGCCGCAGCTCCGGTCGTGGGCCGACCGCACCTCGCACTGGCGGGTGGGGCATTCCTTCGCCAGCTCGATGTAAACTTGCATTTTCTGTGGCTGCCTGTCGGTTTACAACCGTCATACATGATACCAGCAGCGCAAATGCGATCTGCGAGCCAGTACTCAATTAGAATTGACCCAGGCACGCTGTCTGCGCAGCTATCTGGCTGCAAAAGTGCTTCCCAAGTGCGAAGTCCGTCATATCAGCCGACAGCTGATCAACTAATCCAGAACCAAATTAGGTTTCGATCATTAGGATAGCCTGGACGGCGAGGCCGCAGCGCCGCTGCACGCGGAGCTCGCACCGCTGCTCGCGGGCAGGCGCATGTATGCGGCGGCAACGGCGGCGGCACAGTTCGAGACCCTCGTCTCGCAGTTTGGCGGCGCGCGCGAGAAGGCGCGCTGGGCGCGGTTGCGGCCGCTGGTCTGCGTCGTGGGCGTCGCCGGCGGCCCGGACGCGACACCTGCTGCAGGCGCGCAGCCAGCGGCGCAGCCAGCGGCTCCAGCGGCAGCGGGCTGGGTGGCGGTGGATGCAGCTGCGGCAGATGCAGACAGGTGGCAAGCGGAAGATGCGCGGGCCAAGCCATGTGGGGCGGGAATGCCATCTGGGGTGTCTACGAACGGTGGTGACAGAGGTGCGGCCGCGGCATGCAGCGGCGGAAAGGTCCTTGCTGCAGAAGCTGCTGCCGACGCCGTGCAGCCGGCCGCCACGAGATCAGACGAAGCACCTCCGGGCGACGCTGCCGGAGGGCCGAGGCCCGCAGCAGGTAGCGCGGAGGGCGACTCACCGCCGGCAGTTGGGTGGAGGACAGACTGGGCAATCGAAGCCCTGCTGACACCGCCGGCAGTCGATGCGGGGCCCGCCAACAGGCGCGGCAGCCTGAAGGCCTACAGCCCGGCAGCTTCACTCCAGGGTGACAGCGCCTCAAGCGGCAGCGACGGCTTTGCACCAGCAGATGGCGCAGGCAGCGACAGCCTCGTCCGCCACCAGAACAGCACGTTCGGCATGACAGCAGCAGCAGGCATTGGCTGCGGTGTGCCGGCGAAGCATGACAGCGCGAGGTCGGCAGACCCGCCTGGACGGCGGCCTCCACAGCTGGCGACAGCAGTCCACGTTGCGGCCAGCAGGGTGGCGCCCGTGCAACACATGAGCGACGAGGTGAAGGCGGTGCTGGCGGTGGGTGACGCTGTGCAGGTGAGGGGAATTGATTAGTCACGTCGCACAGCTGCGCATTACTGATGTGCAGACTTTCGAGGTGTCTGGAGACGATGATGCAAAAGGCATTCGCTACACCGTGAAGGATGTGCTGGCATCCCTCACGGGCCCTGTGCACTCTGTGTTGCAGGCGACCACGCTGACTGCGAACGGACGTGCGGTGGCCGCAGCTGCCGCGAGGGGCGTGCAGCTGGAGGCGCACGTCCACAGGGCCGTGTGCTGACGGGTTTCTGAGCCGCCAGCAGCGCCGCCGCCTTGCAATGCGCCACAGATCAGCTGCCCTGTGACTGTGGGCAGTGGAATCTGTTTACATTCACGTCAATCGTCAACCAGTCAGACATGTCAGCCCAGTATTCTTGAAGTTTGAAGGAGGCCCAGTCGCTCACCAGCCTAGCCCAGCTTTCGCCCTCCAAGACTGGCTTTGTACCAAATTTCATGCCCGCCCTGTATTGAAAATACATGTTCACTCGCTTCTCAGCAGAGCCCGCCGGCGAGAATCGCCTCGCAAAAGGCATCTAGCATAGATCAGTATCCTGCAGACAACAGCGTATCGAAGCCGCCAGGCCGGCCGCACATTCAGAGCGACGCCGCGCGACTTGCACAAAGGCCAGTGCATACAGCCGCACAAAGCAGCATATCCTCCAGCTTCGTCGCCCCTTTCGAGCCCCTTTCGCAGCAAGCTCTTTCGTTTCATCATTCGATTAGCAGAGCATCCCGGAGCCGCATCTTTAGGGCCGCAAATTCGATGGCCGCAGTTCACTGCGGATCAGGACACCTTGCACGTGCAGCTCGGCAGCCCTGCAGGCCCCACACGGCCTTTACCATCACCAGCAGGCCAGTGTCAACAGCTACTAGCCTGCGACCACGCGACAGCATCGCTCAGGTGCGACCAGTATCATACGCTTTGACACGACCGTGCAAGGCCCATGAATCACAATTGGTGCCTGAGCACCGCTTTTGCATGACAGGAGCCGTCATTGGGGTTGCAAGTTGCTTTTGATTGACTGAGCCAAGCCTTCGGGGCACACTGCAAGCCTCGAAGGTCCACCCTAGTTGGCAGCGTAGCCCCCATTGATGTCGAGCTTGCGCATGCATGCAGGATGATGCCGAGCGGCCCCGAACAGCACACACGGTCCCTCATACAGCTTTTGTGAAGCGGGTCCTGCCGGGCTCAGGCTTTACCGCGGCCGCAGCTGCCGCGGCGGCGCTGCTTACGCCAACCCTCCCAGGTACTAATCGCCTCAAGACCGCTGACAATCACGCTACAGCGTCACTCGTTGACCTGAAACATTGATCGAACCGAGGAGGCTGCAATCTTTACATCATGTGTTTCGAATTTGGTTTTCCGCAGGCGCAGCGCTCGCAGCGGAGCAGCCAGCACAGGAGTCGGTGCTGCCGCAGCTGCCCAGCCCGCCGGAGATCGTGCAGTCCCTCAGTCAGACGCTGCTCGGCGACTCGCCCAGCGACTCGCCGTCCGCGGAGGCGCCGCCCCTGAAGGATGACGATAGCGCCTCCGGAAAACCCTCCGAAAATGGCAATGGCAAGGACGCGGCAAAGAACGGCAACGGCGACGGCAAGTCCAAAGGCGTCAGCGCGGAGGACGCCATAAAGGACCAGGAGCTGGAGACGCGCTTCAAGTCCCAGATCCTGCCCAAGATCCAGGAGCAGCTGAAGGGGCTGGACCAGAATGAGAAGCCCAATGCCGCGACCATCGAGCTCAAACGGCAGCTGCGGGTGGGCCTCTCCACCCTCCACCCTCCACCAAGGACGACTGTACATGTCTCGACTGACATCTTCAGCTGCTGTCGGTCACAGCCTGACGATCACAGCGTCGACCGTTGCCACCGACTGGCCTTGGGTCGCCAGCTCGGTGGCGGCATGCAGGGTGAACAGGGTAAACTCCGTCAGATGTTCCTGCTGGCTGTTTGCTGACGCATTTTAGATGTGTTTGCGCAGAGGGCGGAGGACGACATATACAGGTTGCTGGAGGACCTGAAGCATAACAAGAGCGACGCGGCGCGCGCCGAGGCGACCGGCCTGGCGCGCGAATTCGAGGACATTCGCCAGTACGTCAAGCAGAACGGCGGCGAGCTTGCCGACGAGGCTGGCGGATGAGGCTGGCGGATGAGACCTCCTGCGCGGCGCTGACCTGCACGTGCTCTTGACACTATCTGTGGCAGAAGACTCCGCTCTAGCAGTGAGGAAGTTGGGGTGCCAGTCATGCGAAGAAAATTGAGCGACGATCGGCGGGCAGGCAGCTGGCGGGGCGGTGAGTAGGGGCAATGAGTAGCTAGGCTTTGTTGACGTGCAGTTGATTGGCAGGCAGGCCTTACAAGTACTGAGGAAGCGTTTCCGCCTAGATACCTAGTGGAGGCTCACAAATTGCCACAACACTTTAGTTTGCGACATCTGAGAGGAATTGAATTTTGCACGTCGGTCGCGGTGAGTCTGTTGACCATGTTCGTCTGTGTTTCTGTTGGGCTGTTGGGCGACGATTCACACATTCTTGGCTTGCGTTACCCACTGAAATCGGCAAGCGGCACGAGGGCGGCAGTACTCCACACGTTCGGTCACCTGGAGCTGCACTCTACGCATGTGGACGCCAAGCATATCAAGGAGCTTCCTCATGATATCAAACGCCCTCCGGTCTAGCCAGCAAAGTGCACTAGCCGGCGGACATTAGCCTGCTGTGCTGCCCAAGCACAATGTGTGCAGGCACGGATTTTGCAGCTGCAATGCCGTGTCTGCATGCCTTTCCTGCACGTCTGCCGCCCATGCGCGCCAGATCCAGCCTCTGCGCCAAGGCCGATCGCTGCTGCCGCGCCCTGCCGCGCCGCTGCCCAAAAGTGCCTCAAGCCTGGACCTCCGCGACATACGCGCGCGCAAAGTTCTTCGCCAGGGCGCGAGACACAGCCTCCGCCTGCTGCGCGGCCACCGCCTCGTCCGCCGGCGGCAGGTCGGCCGGCATGGCTGGCTCGACGTCCAGCTGGAAGTGCTTCCCCGTGACTTGCTGCACGCCATGTCACGGACGCAGAGGTTGACGACAAGCGCGGCCTCAGCTCGGGCATTGCGTAAGCCTCTCAGAAAGAGCTGGGAAGCTCAAGGGCATGCAGATGGCAGCTACCGGGTCGTCCACTGCGGGCACACGGCAACTGCAAAACGTGAATGCAGCGGCAAGCGGCGGCGCCACCCTGGGAGGGGGAGACGTCAACAATAGTTCCAACCGCCTTGAGTACTGCAAAGTCTGAAACTGGAAAGGAGCAGGGGGAAGGTGAGCAACGACGAGCGTGGCGGCACCTGGAGGCGCAGCAGCAGGGCCTGGGTGTCGGCCAGCGGCAGCGCCGGCGGTGTCGCCTCAATCAGGGGCACCAGCGCCGCCGCGAGCGGCAGCCACAGTCCCCGCGGCGCCGCGGCCAGTGCGCCCACCGCTGCGGCCGCCGCCTGGGCGCGCGCCTGCGGGATCAATCGATGAATCCGGGAGCGTATTAGGTGAAATGGTTGAAAGGATGTCGCCTCCAGCGCCGAAGCTAGCGGCAGCCACAGGAGGCGAGGCGCCACGGCCAGCGAGCCCACCACCGCGGCCGCCGCCTCGGCGCGCGCATGCGGGTCGATCAGTCTATCAATATTTTAATGGGATAAGAATGATCAGAAGACTGATCAAAAGCAGGCTCTGCCTGGAGGAGGGGCTGGCGTTCTATTTCCAGCTGCGGGGTGAGAGGAGTCCGGTGTAGGTCAACAGGAGATGGAGCACCTGCTCGCCGTCGGCAGACTGCAGCGCCGCCCAGGCGGCTGTGAGCCGGTCGTAGGCGCGCAGGAAGGCGATCCCGGAGTCGCACGACGGCGCTGCGGCGTCCGCCGCCCCCAGCAACCACTGCAGCTGGCGCAGCTCCGCCGCCGGCTCCAGGGCTGCAGAAAATGATTCGTACTACACAGTTGTCTTCGGAATACTTTTGTGAGCAGCCACTGCAGCTGGCGCAGCTTCGCCACTATGCAAGGACTGCAGAAATTGGCAAGCGAGCCTGGGTTTCCACGTCTTCAGACGTTGCCTTTGTGTTAGTGCGTCGCTCACCTTTTGTGCAAGAATCGAGGTACAGCAACATGAGCTTGTGGACGCGGCAGGGGTGCCACAGCAGCAGCAGATCTTCTCGCAACTCACCCGGCTGCAGCGCGGCCAGCGCGGTTGCGACATCCACCAGCAGTGGCGCCGCGGCTGCCTCGACGCCGGCCGGGTCGCCGGCGGCGGCCAGCTCCGCGAGTGCCGCACCCAGCCGGCCCTGCCGCAGGTGCTCGGCCGCCGCCGCCCGCCGCACGCCTGCGTGGGAATCATAGCGTGCTGGGGGATGTTTCGAGGCATGCGCTGGAAGGCCAGGCGCCGCTGCCGGGACATGGACTGCGCTTCAATAGCTCTGGCGCAGGTGTGCCGCCGCCTGCGCCCGCCGCACGCCTGCATAGAAGCACAGCGCTGCAGATGGGCAAGATCTTGCGACCATGTGCTGGTACAACTCTGGTGGCCTCCCAGCACCGCAGATGGGCAAGATCTTGCGATGTACTGCGATGGGCAAGATCTTGCGATGTACTGCGACTCCGCCTATGTACTGCAACCATCGTGGCACACAGATAGTCTTGGACAGCATCCGAGGTTGCTTGTGAGTGGGGATCGAGGGGGGTTTTGGCAGGACAGTCGAGCCTCGTGTCACAGCGAGAAGAGGGGAACCTGTGGAATTTGAAATCCCTGAGCCCTGAGAAACCCACGCTCACCGGCCGCCAGGTGGGGCAGCTGCTGCTGCTGCGCCAGGTGCAGTGCCGCTTCCGGCTGCAGCCGCGGCAGCAGGTCCGCAAACGCCGCCGCGCCGTGCGCCGGGCACCTGCAGGCCACGACAGCAGCTTTTCTGCCAGAGCAGCCCACCCTGTAGCGAATCGTAACAGGAAGGGTGAGGGGGATTGGGGCCTGGATAGAGGCGTCCAATCGGATAATCTTCCGAACGTCCTGTCGAGCATTCCGAATCTACCTCGGTCAACCTGGCAACGCGGGGTATTTCTGGTGGGGTGTGCAAGATGCACACGCAGTCAATCATAGCGAGCACAGCCCTGCGAGAAGCACCCTGCAACAAGCATCGCCGGGCGTTTCGAGTGGAGGGACGGCAGCATTGCCCGATGTGCAGCGCACCATGCGAGGTATTCCGCGGCTACGCGCGCGGTTGCGCGATGCGGCGCAAGCGCTGCTGCATATTCCAGGATGTATGCCTCCACCTGCAGCACTGGATGGAATGAGAATAAGCAAAGGTGGAGGAGGTGGAGAGGGAGCCGCCGACGCACGACAAGCCTAGACTACCAGCAGGTCGCGTCAAGACCCGCAGAGGCAATGATTGATCACATAATTGCTGTTGGTGAATGTGTCGAAGAGGACGGCCGGATGGAATCAGCAGGAGGCAGTGGAAACACCGCTTGCCATCATGCGTGCGGGCGCCGCCGCAGCAGCATCTGACATCAGTCTGACGAAGCCTGGCATTGTGTTTCCTAGGTAAAGGGCTCGCCTGGTCGCCGCCGGCGTGCGGCAGCGGCCGCCGCAGCGCCGCCGCTCCGCGTGGCGATGCCGCCAGCAGCAGCGGCGCGTGAGCCAGGAACCACGCGGAGCAGCCCGCCGCTGACGCCGCCGCAACCACGCTCTGCGCGTCGCCCTCCGCCGCGGCCTGGTGCGAAAACACAGACCACACGGACTGACTGAGTGACTCCCTGGGGGGTGATTGCTGCTCTTCGCTTGCCGACTGGGTGTCGGGCAAGCCGACACCCAATCGCAGCCGTGCTGCTGTGTGTCCTGGCCGCGCCGCGGTAGGGACCCGCAGTGGGGCATCAGAGGCACGGTGCATTAGAAATACCTACGCGTGCAAGCGGTCGTATGCTTGAGATCCATAGTGTTGTGCAGGAGGACAGTGCCAGGCGCACCTGCAGAACCTCTGGCAGCGCGTCCAGCGGCGGCGGCAGTGCGGCTCCCTCGCCGTCGCCGCGCCGAAGGCTGAGGCACCGACGCAGCAGCGGCCGCAGCTCTACCTGTGAGGCGACACGGGCGTTCGTTGCGCCTGTACCTTTCATGCGGTGTTGGGATGCGCCTCACTCGGATGGAAGCATGTTGAGCAGGCACTGGATCCAGGGACCCTGGCTCACTGATTGCGCAAGAGCCGGTTGTGAACGGGGCACGCCGAAAGTTCATGCTCAGGATTCCTCACCCACACGGGAACATGTGCAGCAGCTGCGCCGCCAGCAGCACAGATTATGGTTTCCTGGCAAGTCTAATCCTCCATTTTCTGCAGGTGTCATTTCCGCAGACACACGAACGTGAACCACCTGCGGGCGCAGCCCAGGGTAGACATGGAGCAACTGCGCCGCCAGGAGCTCCGGCCAGCTGGCCGTTGCCGCCACCAGGGAGGCCTCGGCGCCCGCCAGGCAGCCGAGCACGCGGCGCAGCCCCGCCGCAGTGTCTGGCGCCGCCGCCGCCGCCGCGGCCCACTCGGCGTCGGCGCCCAGAAAGTCGCGGCACTGCGCCTGCCACGCCGCCCTGTCGCCAGCAAAGACTGTGGTGAAATCATAAGAACATACATCAAATTGTGATATTTCCGCAGTGTCCGCCGCCGCCGCCGCGGCCCACTCGGGCAGCGCCTGGAAAGTCACGACACTGCGCCTGCCATGCCACCGCGCGTATGGGAGGTATGAGGCGGCCAGGTGAGTTGGCTGGACTGAACGTCCTCAATGACTCCCCTCTGGACACAGGCAGACCTGGCTAGGCGGGCCGCCAGGGCTGGGCGCTGCGCTTCTGCCAGTGGTGCGATCACTGCTTGGCTTCAGGCGGCTTCAGACGGCAGCCTTTCCTGTGGGTCGCATCAGGCGCGGCACGCGCACAGCGTTCTGCATCAGCGACTGAAACGCCCACGGATGCAGCGCTCTCCGCACCTGTAGTGCTGGAACTCGGCGAAGTCGTCAAAGTCGCGCCCGGCAGAGCCGCGGCGGTCGGCCGAGCGCGCGTACCGCGGCATGCGCCGCAGCAGCAGGGCAACAGGCTCCAGCACGTCCACCTGCACCAGGGGAGAGTCAAGGACGGGAAACACTTTTTTCAGGACCATTTTTGCACTGGCGGCAGCTCTAGGATAGTTCAGCGTCCGTGCACGGCATCTGACCTGGCAGGTGCCGAGGCGGCACACCCTTGCGGCAACACCTAGACCAGCGCCATGCTGACTGTCCCCCGACTTCTGCAGCTTCGAAACGCTTCATGCTGGCAGCAAATGTAATCTGGGCCGTCAACACCACTGCCGAGAGAGCGGAACCCACCTCGGCCTGCACGCTGCCGCGGTCCGTCTCGTCCGCCCAGCGCAGCATCGCGGAATGGGAGCACAGAACTTCCACCGCTTCCTGCGTCCAGCCCAGCGCCGTGGCGCGCGCCGCCGCGTCCCAAAACCCTACAGCCGCCTCCGCCGGCAGCGCATCGCTTATGGCCGCCAGCTGCGGCGCGAGCGGCGACGGTGCCAGCGCCGCCTGGCTGCGCGCCAGCCAACGCGCCAGCCCCTGCGTTGCATGGACACACTCATTGCGCGCCGCGGGACTGGACTCGGAACAAGAACTGGGCGCCAGCGCCTCCTGGCTGCGTGAAAGTCCAAGATTTCAGTAATACTAAAACCCTATATTAAAAGTTTGTACAAGTACAAATTTTTATTAGGTAACTTGCTATCAAAAGGTAATTTCTTTTTTATTTTATTAGATGACAGCCACCGCGCCAGGCCCTGCAGCACATGTGGCGGTGACTTGGCGCGACGGTGGTCTGGAGATGATGTTTTGATCCGACAGTCTTGACACGAGGGTGCAAGGCTTTTGGGGCTGCTGCATCGAGCCTCCAACGAACGGCTGGCGGCAGGTAGCGCTGTCTGCCAGGAGGCGCTTCCTGGGGAGGAATTCGATCTGACATACCAGGGAAATGTAACACACCATGGAAATGTAACATACCAGGGAAATGTAACATGCAAGAGACGTGTGTGGTGCACCTCGGAGGCGGTGCCCTGCGGCGTGGGCGGCGACACAAACAGCAGCTCCAGCAGCTCCCACAGCGCGCGCTCCCTTCCCAGCTCCCCCGCCGCCTCGTCCCTGCACAATTGTGCGGCGGGTGTTGAACCAGGGTTCCTCCTCCGACAGCGGGAAAATCCATCCAGGACATGTGCGTGCCACCAGCCAGATCCCCCGCCGCCTGCTCCCGCTCCCAGCAAGGAAGGCCGGCCTGAGGATTCCAAGCGACATGGCTGCTGCAGGATTGCAGTGACGCTTACTGCAGGAAAGAGCGCATAAGGAACGCAAGGAGCGTCTTGAACCTCACCCGGGATCCTCTGTGGCAAGGATGTCGCTGACGGCGCGGCTGAAGTCCAGCACCGCCTCCCTGGCAGCCTGTGCGCCATGCGCCGAGCCGCCAGCTGCGCCTCCACCACATGGGCCATCCACTCTATCTCAGCCCAGACGGGGTTTGCATGAAGATCAAGGTGCTGTCGGTGTCTCCAGTGAGCACAGGATGCACATGACCGTAAAGACAGCGTCCCATATGCACCATAACTCCAGAAGGAAAACGCAAAGCCAACCCTGCTCAGCGGTGGCGTGCTGCCGTTTGCGGGGGCAAGCAGCAGGAATGGTGCACCTTCACGGAGCTCCATCTGCAGCTGTTTGAACTTCGGCAGGGTGTCGTACGCGATGCGGCGATCCGCCGGCGAGGGGCAGCCCCTGTTGGATGTTGGCATTTTCGAATGTTTGGCCGTTCCAGATGAGAAAACTGGAGCCAGAAAGATGCCAGCAGATTAAATTAGTAGCTGGCGCTTGGTAACCCATGTTACATCACTTGGAGCTCCCAAGGTTTGTAGTAGGCCGAACCAAAGCACCATTGAATGGCTGCTGCAGTGGCTGGCTGCCCGTCGGACGCTGCGCCGCCATCTGAAGCCGCCGCCGGCAGACCTGCAACCAGCAGCTCGTTGCCAGCCCCCCAGGCGATGCGCATGCGGCCACCCGGAGGCAGCAGTACGGTTGCAAGCACGTCTGGCCCATCGCCTGGCTGCTCCACCAAGTCTAGCTCCATGGCCGCACGATCTGCTTTTGCCACAAGCGTTGAAATTCGTCGTCGGGCGCTTCAGGCTTACACTCTGAAATCAGATCAGCAATATTCTAACTAGCTGGTGGGTTTGTTGCCTCCTCGAGGTGCTTGCTTTCAGGATGATCGGCGCACTGCCATTCGACAAGATCGTCCGATCGGGTGCGTTGGCGCGCTCGAGTGCAATGCAACACTTACGCAATGCTGCTAGTGCGGATATGGAGATGCGAGGCGCATTCTGGTAAGGAAGGAAGGAAGGAAGGAAGGATTGACCCCCAGAAGGGGTGGGAGCATCGGGTTTCCCCTAGCCCAGAATTGGCACCAGATTGGCGCCAGATTAGGGGGACCCTAGCCTGGGTCCACAAAGGAACCCAGGCATTGGCTCGCCATGATCGCTGTCCGTCGCTGTGCTCGCCGTACTCGCATCCACTTCAGTGACTTTATGCTTCTTGTTTATGCCTGTGCTTTGTTCCTCACTCCGGGACCGTTTCGCAGCAGGCCTCCCAACGACATGCCTCGTCTCAACGATTGCGGCATCTGCTAGCACGCACACCATTCTGATAGACGTCTGGCTCAGGAACAGCCTGGGCATTCTTTGATTACTGCTCTCCCCATTGGTTCTTTTGCGTTTTGAGTGACCCACACGCAGAGAAATCCGCTGCCCAGATGTGGTATCAGGCGCACCTACCGCCAATGACGCTCCGGCAACATGCCGCCGCTCAGTCAATGTGCTGCAGCGCCGGCGCGATCGTACCGCAACATTCTCCTCAACAAGCCCATGCTCTGACCCTGCATCGCTGTGCTGGCCCGCAGTGGGGCACCAGTCAGGGTCCGCAGCGTCCGCCGCACCGCGGCGCTTCCGCTGCAGCACCGCCGCCTTTCTCTTCCTACCGCGCAGTCGCCCGGACTGCCGCGGCAGGTCCGCATTCCGGTTCCTCCTGCAACAATTCGGTTGCCTGTGTCGGTCTGGGGTATTGGCCTTGCGTTCGGCTGAGTCTCTTGGGATGTGTTGCAGTGTGCTGGCAGTCTGGTCTGGTCTGGTCTCCAATTGTTTGTGCCAACTCTAAATCTGCTTCGCGACGTCCTGCTGCCGCTCACCACGAGGTGCTTCTGCACCGGTGGAAAATCGGCGTGAAACGCAATTTGATTGTCGACATGCATAGTTACCCTCGGTACCTACGAAACGCAGCCATCGTGCCGGAAGTACAGTTGAGCAGGTCAGGCGATGCAGACGCTAAGGCGGTCGTTTATTTAGGCAAGGTCGTTGTTGCGGCGGCAACGCCGCAGCGTGGTTATCGTGCTTCACCTGTGCAACCCATGCACATGAAATGACAGGCACACAGTCGGTCCGCTGAGAGGAGAATGTTGCTGAAACGATGCCTAATTGACAGATGCAAAATACACGGTATGAGACGCCCTCGTTTATGGTCAGCAATGCACACACCAGACACACGCAAGCACTGACGAGGCTAAATAGACAGGTGGTGACAGCACAGGTAAAGACAATGTGACACTGATTCAAAACGTTTGGCCCTTCAGCCGCCAACCGCCATCATGACAGGGCATCGACGCCGGTCCAATCGAATCCCAGTGCGTCCAGCTTTTCCACCCTGTCTGGCGCCAGCACCCTTGAGCGGTGCGCAATGCGCTGCACGCTGCACCTGCAGGACACGTATCAAAAAGCTCACTAGACCTGAATGTGCAGATACAGATTTCGGTCGCGCCAAGATGGCGCTGCCGTGTCTCCGGTAATGCGGGAGGGGCAGCTTCCTGGTTGTGAAGGTCCACAGGCGCGAGGCGTTACAGCGGCTGCATGCAGCAGCATCCAGCACACTGCGAAGGCCCGCGAGCAACACAACAAGCATATTGAACCCAGGCGTTGGCACTGCACGTACCAGTTGATCAGCGGGAAGGCGGAGCCCCTGGTTACGGAAGACAGGTCGCAGTGGTCATGAATTGCCTGTGCCGATACATAATCCCAATTTTAGACTCGCAAACCTTGAGAGTAATGCAGAACAGCAGTTCGTTTTGACATGCTGCGAAGCGGCAGGGGCCACATGGTGCAAGGCAAGACGTATCTGAGATTCCTTGGGTGTTCCGAAGCAGCAGCAGTTTCTGAGGAAAAACTTCACCCGATATTCCTTCAGCTCGTTGTACCAGCGGCCCCACTCCGCCGCCTCGTCGCTGAACTCAAACCCCTCCTCCTGCAGCGCCGCCACCCTGCGCCGAGCCATTCAGGCATCAAATACTTCTGGCAGTCTGACTGGAGGTATTTCAGTTGTCAAGTGGTGTGCCTGTCAAACTCGAGCAGAGGGTCAGAGTAAGAGGTTTCATCTGCAAGCTGGCTGTCATGAGTTCTGCGGACAATAGCGCAAGACTGGCGTTCAAATAAGCTACTCGCCTGTCGGCCGCGAGTCTACCGTCAGCGTGCGCCGTCCGCTGCGCGGCGGTCCAGCGCCCCAAATCTGGATCGTCCCAGTCCCAATAGCCGACGTGCGTGTCGCCTTTGGTCATCGCGTACAATTTCAGCTGCGCGAATCGCTCCAGCCACTCCAAATCGCCGTCTGAGGCCAGGCCGTGCCGCCAGGCCTCGAGCTGCTCTGTCCCCGACTGCACCGCTGAAAATTCAATTAGATTAAATTGAAATAAAATAAATTGAAATAAAGTGAAATAAATTGAAATAAAATAAAATAAAATAAAGTCACTGTGCGCATGCCCCAGGCCGCGGCGCCAGGCCTCGAGCTGTTGCGCCATCGACTGCAACCTTGAGCATGAACACATGCTGGACCACTGTCGAAACGATACGGCACTGTGGCAAACATTTGTGGCAATTGAGCCAAGGCATCAAGGGCGGGACATGCAGCAACCCACCTGCACATCGCCGCGGCTTATCTGGTGGTCTGCCAGCAGGAGGCACGGCTGCGCCTCCGCCACTTTCGCCACATCCACCTCCTCCTCTTGCGCTGCGATCTTTGCGCCGAATGGACAGCACAGTGTCAGTGCATCAAGCGCAAGATTGGATGTGGGCGTGAGAGCTAAGGAACCAGACAAACGTCAATTCCTTAGGCATTGCGCGCAGGGGCATACCTTCATCTGGATCAAGCGCTGCAGCAGGTCCTCTGCGCTCACCCACATCAGCCTGGAAGGGACACAACGTCTCGACTTCAAATGTGTCTGTGGCGTGAAGCCGCTAAACACAGCACGCTGCAGACTCAGTCCTGTCATCGAGATCATAAGGAAGCACCGAGGTTACCAGGTTGCGTCATGAGAAGCGCAAGAGTCAGACCTGGGCTCGCGTTGGACCATGCCGACGATGTCAACATCTTCCCTGCAGCCCAGCAGCTGGAACAGCCGCACCAGCTGCCTCGACACGTGCTGAACCTGCGACGTCAGACCTCCCAGTTTCAAGGGTCGAAGAGGAACAGCACCTGAGGTGTAGGTCCGCCAGCCTTGTGACAACGATGCAACAAGCAGGCTTTTCCGCTCAGCAGGGCGCCACCTCGGCAAGGCCCTGCGGATCGTCGAGTCTCGATGCCGCGCCGACGCCCGGCAGAGGCGCCTGCTGATGCAGCTGTGGCGCCGCTGCACAACATGTCAGTGGCGTCTGAATGACCACACATAGGAAGCGCTAGGCCCGCCGGTGAACATCCTATAGGTCTGCATGCATGTGCTGACCTGATGAAGCGCTTCGCCCCAGGCAGGCGATCAGTTTGGCGCGCTGCCCCTGATCCCACACCCCGCGCGCCTGCAAGCGAGGTGCAGCTGTGATGTGTGGAATACTAGATCCACAGTGAGACACTTCAGCAGCAGATTTGCCCTCGATAGCGGGTTTTGCCACTAGCGGAGACTGCCCGGCAAGAGCAATCAGGCAGGTCAATGCAACAGTCTCAGTCTGGATACACAGCTTTCTCACATGCCAAAAGGCATCGAGGAGGGTCTCCTCTGCAGTGAGAGGCTGCCGCTGCGCTGCCGCTCTGCATGCCGAGTGCTGGCCCCTCCTACTGACCATCCACCGTGTGCGTGGCCCGACCAGCTGGTGCAAATATCCATGCGCGCAGCTACGGGCTGGAAGGCTGCCAATACTTATGAGCATGTTTGTGCTGCAGCTGCAGGAACTATTGGTAGTGGTTTTCACATCACTCGATGCATGATTGGAAGGTCTGGCTACGGATGGGACAGCGCAGCTTCAGCCTTGGTACTGCAACACTGAAGTGGATGCCGTCAGGCGTGAATAAAGCGATAGGATTCCCAATCCCCTAGTTGCTGACAGACAAGTCTGACACTTCGCTGAGAGCACAGGCTGCCCATCCGGGTGCTTCCCAGAGCTCGCTTCCAAACCATGCTTCTGGCGTGTCAGGGATCAGAGATCGTGGCACGTGCTGGTGGCGGGAACTTGCACCAAAACTTTCACACTTTCGTCCCAGCTTCGACTTTCCCACAACCACATCTGCATTCAAAGCAGTGCCCTCCGAATCTGTTTGAGAGCGCCTTGTAATCTCTATTGATACTTTGATCATGTCGGCGATGGCAAGCACACTCCAGGCGCGCCCGTTCGTGGGCGTTGCAGCGTCGAAGCGGGTGTCCTCTGCGAGGCCGCGCGCTGTGGCTGTTCGCGCACTCGCTCGCGAGGTAATCATGCAATCAATTTGTCAAACTTGCAGAGGGAAGAGCGAATGTCGCGTGCAGACGGCATCATAAACTGATCGGAAGCACCTTGCGACGTGGGCACACCAGGAGCCGGACCTGATCTGCGGCGATGGCTTCCGTAATGTATTTGTGCGTGCTAATACCATAGGATACTCACACTCATGAAAACGCGGCGTGCAAGCAGATACAGTCCTGCTCTGAGATGTGGTAACACCACAGATCACTTCCGCTTATCCCACGGGTGATTTCTGCATGGCTCATACAGGAGTGAGTGGTGGCCATCTGCTTCCAGGCGGTGATGAGGGACATGCAATTCCATCAGCAGCACGTTATCCGGGCCCAACACTGTCCATGGACAGCATTGCTGAGCGTGCTGCAAATACGCTCGCATTGTGGAGCATCGACTCTTCAGTCCACGCGATCGGAGACTTAAGCAAGTGCTGTACAGACAGGAAGCAGGACCACCTCCTTGCACGTGCTAAACTTCGTTTTCGTATTCTGCAGGACGCGCTGAAGGAGGCAGTGGGTGCGGTGGCGGGGGCTGCCCTGGCGGCGTCCATATTTGTTTCCCCGGCGCTGGCTTTCGAGTTCCCGGGACTGCCGTCGAAGCAGCCGGCGGAGAACACCGGCACACTCCCCGAGGGGTGAGAACTGCTGGCAGTGCGCTGGCAGTGCAATGTGCACTGTCCGCATTATGCACAAAGTGATGACGGTTGAAGACAGTTGTGCAACAATGGCTGCATGCTCCGACGCAGGGACACCGCATCGTCGGTGCAGAAGCGGGTGACCGCTGCAGGTGAGCTTGCCGGTTGCGGGATTTGCAGTGTGACAGATGGAAGATCGCCCGGCAGAAAGCGCGTTTCCTGGGGGTGCATGAAGCATTACTGCCCTTGTCAGTGCTGTTACACAGCTTTGCTGAATCTTTCGACGGTCGTGCATGAATCCGCCGTGTGCAGACAGCATGCGGGGCGGCGGCGCGCCAGACGAGTCCAACACAGCCTACCCAGAGACATCCGGCGGCAGCGGCGAAGGCAATGTACCGCCAGTTGCTGGCCGCAGCAATCTGACGAGCACTGCGGTGAGTCGGATGTAGAAAACCTGCATATCCATCCTGTCTTTCCAGACCTGCGCTGCGCCTTCTGGAACCGGCCGAGTGACCGCATTGATTCGCAAACATGTGGAGCTGACCATCCGTCCTGCACACGCACCGCAGGCAGCGCCCGACAAGGCCCAATGAGGTAGCCAAATCTGTGTGTCCTGCGGGCTGAGACTGATGATCGCACGGCCGCAGCAGCGTCACAGCGACGTCATCCCATATGAACGCCAATGCCCCACACGAGAGGAAACGAAAACCACTGTGGGGGCTGGACGAATTGCACTGGGCAGGATTGAGGATTTCGCCTCATTTTCTGGAACATTTTTGTTGCGACAGCTTATCTCTGGGGTTGTTGCCATTCCGATTAGTGCTGCCACACCTTTCTGCGGTTCTGATGCGACCAGGACGCGACTGAAATCTGTAAAACTGGACTGTGCACAACGATAACATACTTCAACTCGCTGCTCTGGCAATGCCACTGCCGCTGGTCCAACCGCTGCCGTCCCTCATCTCGCGCTGCCCCATTCTGTCTCCCGCTTCTGGCGCTTGGCCTGCTGCTTGTTCCACTTCTCCTTGCCCTTCTCCAGCAGCGGGTCAATCACCTGTCAGGCGACAACACACACGCGTCAGAAAGTCCATTCCCGTCAATCGTCAACTCGTTCCAATTCTCCTTGCCCTCTGCAGCAGCGGGTCGATGACCTGGCGGGCGGCAGCACATGAGTGTCAAAGCTCTGTCTGCATGACATCCTCCCGACTGTCCAGTGCCAGCCGCCACCGCCAATGCTGCCAATTCTCGGCGGAACCTTCAAGCGGCCTGCTGCAACCACTTCTGCGCAGAAAACTCCGCGCTTCCTGGCCGAGGGTCATCGTGTGAACACAACCGTGTGAAACGAAACTGTCAGCCGCAGCATGCCACTTATGTTGTTGACGGTGTGAGATGAACAAGTTTTCTCGGCGGGGCGCACCATCAGGTTGTCGTCGTCCATGTCGCGGTCCATCTCGCCGCGCTTGCCCTCCTTGGGAAACGCCAGCACGTGGCCCCGCAGCGCCTCCAGGCCGCCCTTGAAATCGGCGTCGTCCTCATCCTGCACGTGTCATAACGATATACACCGCACGGTTGCCGCAGCACCAAGGCCGAAATATTTGACGGCCGCACGTGTCCCGGCAGCGCCTCCAGGCCGCCCTTGATGCGGATCGCACTCTTCATCCTGCGGGTCCTGGCAACCTGCAGGCTTTCAAACTGGTTCTCGGCAGCCTTCGAACTGGTCAATGAGGTTTTGGGATGCCAGCACGTGTCCCCGTAGCGCCCTGGAGGCTCGTCTTTTTGTCCTGCATACGTGCGGAGGACGCTGCCGTTAAAGGAGCTGTCAGAGCTCACAGACTGAAGTCTGCATGCGCATGTGGAGATGCAGCGCCTCGAGCCCGCCCGTGCAGTCATCGCGGTCGTGGGGCAGTCGTCAAGGAACTGCTAGGAATTGCTGTCCTACTGGCGATTGAACTTGCCAAGACTCTTGCGGCTGCCCGCAAACTGAGCTCCTACGTGCACAAGCTGCACAAGATTACGAGCGTCACCAAGGTTCCAATGCACGCCGGCATGTGCGAGCAGGCAGGCTGCCGGCGCGGCACAGGAACTGGAGACTAAAAGACAGCGTCGCCATGTCTGGACAGCGCTGCCTTCGAGCCCATCTCCCCTGTGTGCACACCTGCAGCGCGTCGATGCGCCAGGCCGCGGGTTTAAGCGCCTCGTGGTCAATGTCCTTCCGCACCCGCCCGGCGTACGCCTGCGCATGCAAACCAGCATGGTTGCCAGAGGGAGGACACATGCCAGTGCAGCTTCTGCCTCTGTAGCGACACACGTGCTAACACATAACGCACCAGAATCGACGTTCAGCTGGCGGCACGGCAGCGGCCGCCATGTCCCGTTGCGCCGTGACTCACGCTGGCATGACCCTGACCCATTCCACAGCCTGATGGCCATTCCATCCCACGGCCTGATTCCTCAAATGACATATATCCTCACCTCGTCCCCCTGAGGGGGAGCGCCCGAGGGCTGCGCGCCGCCGTTGTTGCGCGCGGCCGGCGAGTCCGCCGCCGAAGCGGGCACGGGCGCCGCGATGGCAGCGGCAAACTGGCGCATCTTGGCGAGCGTGTCCGCCTCGCGCCGCCCCGTGAGCCGCGCGCGCTGCTTGAACTGCTGCCGCTTCAGCTCCCATGGCTTCAGCAGGTCCGAGTCCTCCACCCGCATCTGCACTTGAAAGTTTCATGTTCGTTGTCCATTGTTCACAAATTTGCAACCTTCGTTGATGGCACAGCTTGTTGCGGTGTTGCTCTGATGCGCTTCCCACAGCTTCAGCAGGTCCGAGCTTTGGCACGCTCGGCCTCAGCAGCCACAGACATACGCGGCCATTCTCCCGGCAGTCCATCTGGGGCTAGAGACAGGTGATCGTGCGCACCACGCATTGCCTGTGTCTTGCCAGACACTGTGTTCCTTGGCGCAGGCTGCAGCACCCACAATCGACAAACATGCTGACAGGCACCTGGCGCGAGGGGCGGACGATGGCGGCCTTGGAGCCGCCCGCCAGCGCCGCTGCGCGCCGCCGCTCGCTGTCCTTCTGCTTCCCGCCGCCGTCGCTGTCGCCATCGCTGTCCTCATCGCTGTCCTTTGGTGGCGCCGCGCCGCCCGTGCCGTCTCTGCCACAGAGATAAGGATTTGAAAGGCAGACAAGGGTCATCCTGAGGGTATCTACGCAGCCGTCCTCATCGCTGTTCTCATCGCCGTCCTTTCGGTTTGGCCGCGCTGCCCGCAACGTCCTGGCGCGCACGGCGCCACACAGTCGGCGTGCCAGGACGGCAGCCTCACATATCCCAAGCTCGGGCCGCGTCCAGCGGCGTCTGGAGCGGCATCGCAGCACTCCAATCGAATGACGAGCCTGCAGCAGTGCTGTGGAATTGTACGATGCCATGGGGCAGCCGCTGCTCTGGACACGAGGAGACCATCCAGCACCGTGACATTTCAACAATATTTGTTGTCTCAAGATTGCTATATGTCAAACTCTCGGGGGTCTGCCGTCAAAGGGGCGCGCTGCACCTGCTGCTGGGGCCAGGCGCGGCGCCGCCCAGCGCCTTCCGCTTGGCCATCGCCTGCGCCCGCATGCGGGCGTCGAAGCCCGCTTCCGTGTCGTCGTCCACCTCTGACGCCGCCGCCGCGCCGCCGTCAGCGTCTCGGTCCACCGCCTCTGTCGCCGGCGCTTGCTTCTTGCTGAGCTTGGCGAGCCGCGCCTGCACCGCGGCCCGCCGCGCCTCGGCTTCCTCTGCTTCCTGCGCCGCCAGCCGCTTCTCCTCCTCCGTGTTGACCTTCACCAGCCTGTAATCATCCAAAAAAGCAAACTGACAAACTTTATCAATATCGTGAGATTGCCGTCAAGTGCAGTTGCAGCCCTGTGACAGTAGTGCAGTGCGTCTGAAAGCAGCGACGCCTGTGCCCTGCATGCTGACGCCGTTCACTCCTGATCCGGCGGGTACGCAGTTGCTGTGGAGCCGAGAGGTCTGTGATGGTGCACTGCGTTCAGGCTGCAACTGGCTGCACCCGCGATCGAGGGTAAGGCTGCTCCGCCTTCCACACCCTCCACTTACTGTGCACAGGCCGGCCCTGTTCCTGTGTGGCGCCGAAACAGGGACACCGCGACCCCCGTGGTGGCAAAGGGTAATCCTCCATCATCAACCCCGCTGGCAGCTCTCACCGCGCGTCGTCAATCGCCTCGTGCGCACTCTTCAGGCGGCCGCCGGCCGCCGGCCCGCCGTCGCTCTCCTCATCGTCCTCGAACGACAGCAGCGCCACGTTCTTCTTCTGCCTTTTGGGCCGAGCAGCCGCCTCTGCCTCCGCCTTGGCCCTGCAAGAAGCATGTTTGCATGAGCTGCCATGTTGTGTGAACCACTAAGAGCAGCAGCGCCAATTTCTTCTTCTGCGCGCCGCCTCCGTCTTGGCTCTGCAGAGTGCAAGATGCAGACACAGTGTTGACATGCTTGACCCCAGGCAGTCAACCGACCCGGCACCATGATCTCGTCAAGCTGCTGCGCTGTGCAGCACAGCTCTGGCGACGTCCTGTCAAGAGACAGTTGCATAAGCCCGTGCAGCAGCCGCAGAAGCTCACGTGCCAATTATGTAATATTACAATGCCAAGGCCTGCATGAAACTCTGATGTGACACCATGTGATGACTGACCAGATTGTTCCTGCAACATGAGTCAAGTAGACCGTAGAAAGCAAACACATCGTTGTTCTGACCATATGCCATTACATGTTGACCGCTCCAGCCAGCGGCAGCGAGGCAGCCGAGGACAACGTGTAGAAATCAACACCGAACAGACGAGCGTGGTTTGCACTGAGTAGTGACGGATTATATCAAGCCGTCACGCACCGCTCGGCAGCCGCCTGGCGATCGGCGCGGGTCGTGCGCGGCACGATGTCGTCAAAGGGATTCCACAGCACCTCCACCTCCTTGATGATTGGCGGGTTCTCCGGCCTGCGTCGTGGTGGGGCAAACATTTCACATCACTGGGTGCGAACCTCGAAACCAAACGTTTTCTAAAGCCCTGCTGCATGGCACGGCTGTCCAGGCTGCAGGCCGCACGGCAGCTTGCCTTGGCGCTCGAAATGCCAGTGCAACGGCAGCGGCGCGCGCCAGATTGCTGGAGATAGGCAGCAGGAAGCACCTGTCGCCGTCGTCCACCTCCAGGTTGTTCATCTCCATGAGGTTGTAGATGGTCTCGCCGCCGACGCGCCCGAAGATGGTGTGCTTCTTCTGCAGCGACTCGGTGGGCCCCAGCGTCAGGAAGAACTGGCTGCCGTTGCTGTGCTCCCGGTTCTCGTTGGCGCACGCCACGATGCCCCTGTTGGCCGGCAAAACCGCTGATCTCAGGATTTCAGCAGATGACAGTACGTCAGAGTGGCACCCTGAAACCTCCAAGCTCTGTCCAAGGCCCGCGTGAGCCGGTCAAAGGCTCGTTTTGTGGATGTGCTTGAGAAAACACCGACAAGAGTGCGCAACACCCGGGGATCCCACCTGTGTGAGAAGCGCAGACGCGAATGGAACTCGTCCTTGAAGGGCTCGCCGTATATGGACTCACTGCCCGTTCCCGTTCCGCTCGGGTCTCCCGTCTGACACAAGGTCATGCCTCCATCTCAGCCACATTGTGCTGTTTGCAAGGCCGTCACGACGGCGTTTGTGACGCACGTATCTTACAGATGGACAACAAATGTGTGCTGCAAACCAGCTTGCCCACGAGCCCCTAGATGGCAGGACATTCCCAATCGACTGCACTACGGGTCATACCTGGGCCAGGAAGTCCTTGAGGACGCGGTGGAAGGCGCAGCCATCGTAGAAGCCCTCCAGGCACAGCTGCACAAAGTTGCGCACCGCCTGCGCCCGGGCACAGCGAAACTTACTACGCATATCCCAGCATAGAGCGCGGTGCGAGCTGATGCAACGGCCAGCAATGCTGCAGGGAGGCGAAAGGGTTAGGTAGGTAGGTATGGTGCTGCGAAAATTCCAGACGGCTGCGATGACGGCGGGACGCCGCAATGACGGGCCGCCATGGCAGCAGCACCAAGGCGCGCACCTTCGGCGCCTCCTTGGCCCACAGCTCGATGTCTATGTCTCCTGAGGTCGTCTTGAGCACGACCTGAAAGCAGCGCAACGCTTGTCAGCCAGGGTTTGCCGGTACCTGACATGGCTGTGCAGCGCCGTCGCCACACCAGTGTCCGCATCAGAACCCATCAGCAAAATCGTCACCTTGCCCTTTGTCGGCGGCTCAAGATTGTATATGGTCGACATTGCTGGCTGTGTGAGTCCTCTGACGTAAGTATGCGGAGCGTTTCTGCTGTCGGAGAGTCGCAGATGAGTCGATCACAAGGGCAGACAATATGCGCCGCCCGCCATCACCAGGCGAGAACACCAACGCAGTTCTAATTCTGTGTCGATGTGTTCCGTAGTGTGATACGCTCAATGCTGGGCTGCGCTCTTCGCAAGCACCAAGGAAGTAGCGTTGTGGCAGCTGGACGCATCGTTCACTTGCAACATGGCCCGAGTGCTGGCTGCAAATCGCGCATTTGCGGTTGTCGAAAGTCTTTCAGTCAGTTGCTGTCCCGTCTGCTCCCGTCTGCTCCCTCGCGGCAGCCCGCCGGCACTGCTGGTCACCTCGCATTTAGGGTCGAGAGAAACGAAACCAGTTGTGCGCCCCACAGACAGCAGCGCAATGGTCCAGCTTCATAATTTGCTTGGGGTTCTGTGCATATCCGTGGGGGTGTCCTGCCTGATCGAGCTGGCGCAGTGGCTCATCATCTACAGGTGCGGCGTCGTCACGGCTTGCCAACCGGCGGATCCTGCAAAAGACGAGATAGTATGAATTCCCATACAATGGGCATGCATGAATGTACTGGTTAGATATATCCCGGAGAGTGCACTACGGCTGCATATGCTGTACGCAGGAAGCCGCGGTTCCGGCAATTCAAGGAGCGGCTCGCCCTGCAGACGAAGAAGCTGGGCGAACTCAAGTCTGCGGGTGCCGGCAAGGGCAAGAGCAAGAAGCAGGAGAGGCTGGAGAACAGCATGAAAGTGGTAACTTTTGGATAAATGCACTTGCAGCGCTGATTTCAGGCATCACGTGCTTCCTTCACGTATATAAGAGTGATCCACGAAGCCGCAGCGAGACCCACCAACTACGCGATAAACTCGCAGGAAACTGGGCGCCAGTTCAGCGCCATGAAGCTGCAGCAGATGCTTATCGTGAGTTGGGCCTCCGGCGACCTCCCGCTGTGCGGAACAGCCTACACTGCTGTGCCTTGACACTGATTGACACTGTACGTGCTCAAATCTCGATGCTTCCTGCCGCAGGTGATGGGCACCATGGGCGTGGCATACAAACTCCTCAGCTACTCGTGAGTCGGCTCCCTCGAATCACGTACACCATGCATCATCGACGCCAACACTTTCCCATGTCATCTCTGATGCATCGTCCTGAGATTTGCGTTTGCCACCGCAGCTACGGCGGCGTGGTCGTCGCAAAGCTTCCGTTTGAGCCGCGGGGTTTCTTTCAGAAAATCACGCACCGCGGCCTGGAGGGCAGCGACCCTTCGGACGCCGCCATGGTGGGTGCACCCCAAACCTGACGTTGCCAGCTTCACACGGATGCCGCTGGACCATGACCCTGCACCATGACCTAGCATATCATCGGGTGATGTCCATCTTTCAGTTCGTATCATCTGGCCTGCAGACGCTGGTGTTCTCGCTGGCGCAAATGGGCCTGCGGCACAATTTGGCGTCATTCCTGGACCTGGGTCCGTCGCGCCAGATGCAGGGCATGATGGCTCAGGCGAGTGCCAGCCCCCTTGAAATTGATGATGGGTTCCTTTTCGATGTCGGGTCGGCACATCACAGCAGCTCATTGGTGCTGTCGCCTTGATTCGACCAGATACACGCTGTGACAGTCAGTTCGGCAACTGAGCGTGTGTCGGTGGGCTGAATGCTGCAGAACAACGCCATGCTCGAGGGCCAGGTGTGCGCACATGACTGATTGTATGTACATGCAAAGTAAACCACGCACCTGACAGGGCAGTTTATGCCCACGCCACATAGCATCAACACGCGGGGCCGCATCTGCACCCCTATGCTGGTTTACGGATGTGCTTAAGAAAGTGGACGCTGTGCGGTGCAGGTGACTAAGCAAATGAAGTAGCGGGAGCCGCAGCACTCGAGGAGCCGCCTCCACCAGGCAAGCATGTTCAGTATGGCCGTTTAGCAGCCTTCTGGTGCAGCCTCTGGCACTCAGGCATGGCATTAGTGACCACCGTTGACATTGAAAGATTCGTAGACATCAGCGGAGATGATGGCCTAGTAAAAGGACTGAGCCTGGCGGCTGCGCCGTGGCAACCCAAACAGCATACGCAAGCGGCTCCGCGCTTGCGGCCTATGAAGCACTTGGCCATGACAAGTTTTCTCGAGCCCTGCAAGTCGCCTGCTCTGGCACCCCTGTCAGAAGGCGGGCATTACCCCCAGTGGGCGGCCTAAGCATTGCCGCGCCGCTGTCGCAAGTGCCCGCACAGATGGCCGGGACTTGTCGCCTGGGCCCTCGGCAGAGGTGCAGATGCAGGGTTCTCCTCGCCTGCCCTCTGGCGAGCCTGGGATGACAGGTCCTATGCCTAAGACAAGGGGCTGCGGTTTTCAACAGGCGGGCGGCCGCAGCACACCGCCCGCCTCAACCGCAGCCCGGACAGCAGCTGTCCGGCAAGGGTGCCTAGGGCACTCTAAGGGCGGCTTGTAGTCGGGAATGCTATGCTTTGGCTGACTGCAGAGGGTGAAGGTGCGGAGCTGCCAGGCGCTGGCCACGGCTGCTGCGCCGGGCCGTGACGTCAAATTTTAGCTGATCCGCTGATGTTGAACGAACACAATGGTCCATGGGCCGGAACTGTCAAGTAGCGCTGACGAATGATGTACGTTGCACAGTTTTCTGACTGCAGGGCCTGAATCGGCGTCTGGGGCGGAGCCATTGGGAACGGCGCGGAAAGAGGCAGGCGGCGGACCAGGGAGACAGCTCGGGAGGTGGAGAGAAACTGCAGCGCCTCAGTTGCAGTCGTGACGCATAACTGCGCTCTCCATTTGAGTTCTGGGACCAAGTATACATATAGCTCTTCAAGTTCCCTGATTGCGGTTCTTGCACTTTGTGCATGTAAGAGCATGCATGAATGGTTCAGAATAAATGAAAGTCGGCCGTATGCCTAAAGGGCATGTCGTCATGCCACACCTTCACATCGACGTCGTCCGTGCACACGACTGCATCACACAAAAGTGGTCTGCCTTTAGCTGCTCATGCCCCTGAGAAGTCCCTCAGCACCTTGTTGCCAGTCCTGCGGTCTACTATATATAATGCGCAGCCCAGGGTAGCGCTTTCGCCTCCCAGATGTATTTCTGCCAGGGGAGATCCTTCTCCCCCAGAAGATGTTCTCTGACTGCACGCCGCAGCAAGCGGTCAGTCTCGTGCACTCCCCCATGTCCCTGCACCAGCGCTGGCGCCAGTGCCGGCGCCGCCTCACGCTGAGGTGCGCTTGTGCAGCTGCGGGTGTAGCGGCGTGAAGCCCTTGGCCGGTCGCACGCCGGGTACCCTGTAGCCAGCCACAATGCGAGCTCGCTCTCCCTGCCTCTTTGCTCGGTTGTGTAACAACCAGCCAGGCTGGCTCTGTGACAACTCATCGGGATGCATGCATCAGCATGCTTGAACCCGCCTAAGTGCATGTTGTCAGGCCGTCTGCATGGTGATTTTATGCGACATCCATCTGAGGCACCTCACCTGTAGCCGGCTGCGACTGCGGCGCGCTTCTCCAGCCAGTCCTCCTTCCTGCTTCCGACACCGCCGCCCAGTGGCACCTTGAACGGCTTTGCCGCCGCCGCCATTGCCACGGCAGGGCTGTCGCCGCCGAAGTCCAGGCCCTTTGCCGCCTTGGGCGCCGCCGAGCCCGGCTGCTGGCCGCCCTGGGCCTGGCGCAGGGGCGTCGCCCCGCTGGGTGTCGCTGCTTCGGAGCCGGCGCCCTGCTTGACTAATGCCTTGGCGAGCGGCGACACAAATTTGGTGACCGCCTTGGCGCCAGAGGCCGACAGGCGCAGCTTCGCGACCGACGGCAGCTGCGATTGCAGCTTGGCGCCCGCCAACCCCGGCTGCGAGCGGCCGTTGCCATCCAGCAGCTGCAGCGTCGCGGTCAGCTCACCTGCGCGTTGAGGTTTCATAACTGCTGTCACCAACATGTTACAACACAGAAACGTCAGCACTCCACGGTGCAGGTTAACGAGGCATATTAGGTATGCATGCTGACTGACGTATGGTCACAGTGTGATCAGGGCGCGGCTGCAGGCTCTGGTTGGAGTGTGCACATGTCTGACTGAAAGAAGCGTTTGCGACCTGCTTGCACACCTGCGTGCGGCACGGTGTCGCAATGCGGCGCGAGCGACGGCCGCTTCTCCTTCTTGGACGCGCGCTGCTTGCCGTCCTTCGGCGGCTTGCCCGCCGATTTCGGGCCGCCTGCCGACTTTGCCGCCGCCTTCTTTGCCGCCTTGGCCGCCTTGCGTGCCGCATTTGTCGCCGCCTTGGCAGCCAGCTCTGCCTCCGTCGACGCAGCCACCTCGGCTGGCTCCCCGGCCGACTGCGCGCCCTCTGCTGAGCTGCGCTGCGATGGGCTGCAGGTCCGCTGGGCAACAGCCGCTGTCTCTTGCGGCGCTGCCTCACCGGCTGCGTCCATCAACGCCCCGCCTGCTGTGGCGTCTGCGGCCGCCTCTGCTGTGAGGCTGCAGCTGCGGCCTGCGTCTGCTGCGGGCGAAGGTACTTCTGCCATCGGTGCTGGCGCTGCCGCGGCCTGCGCTGCGTCTGCCGCGGCCGCCTCCGTGGCTGCTGCTGCGGCTTCTGCAGGGCCGCCTGCCGCTGCGGCTGCCGCTGCTGCGACATCTGCCTCGTGGTCCTGTGACGGGCTGTCTGTGCGGGCGCGTTTGCTGCTGCGCTTGCCCAGGACCCGCTTGCCGCCGGCCGCCGAGGAGCTTCGCTGCCGCTTGTTGGCGCCGTTGCCGCCTGACTTTGCCTTCTTCTGCATGCAGAAAGCAGCCCTAGTCAGCCACATGCTTTTCCGGCGACTTCTAGCATAGCAGCCGTGGTCAGTTGCCACATGCTCGGAGCAAACCAGGACTCTGCATGCAAATGGAACCCGGATTGCGCCGTGCAAGTGATGCATGAGCTGCTGCAGGCGCATGCAGAGACCAGGCCTTGGGGTGTGCGCCACCTGCTTTGGCGTCAGCTGGTCCTCGTCCTCCTGGGCGCTGTCGCCGCCGCTGCTGTCGCCAAACGCGCCGCGCTGCCCGCTGCCGCTCTTCGCCTTGCCGCCGCCGCTCTTGCCGCTGCGCCGGCTGCCGCCGCTCTTGCCGCCGCTCTTGCCGGACGGCCGCCGGCTGTACAGCGTCCCGAAATCGTCAGAGTCGTCGCCATCCGTTTCCGGCGCCTGCGACATGCTGCTGTCGATGTAGTCCACATAGTCCTTCGGCGCCGCCTTGCACTGCCTGCATGCATGCACATTGCAAAGTCAGTCCTGCGAGTAATGGTGACGCTGCTCAGCAGCGGACCTATGAGTGCTCAGCTGGTCTCGTCGAAACATTGAAGGCTCGATGCCACACGTATGCACAGTGCATGCATGCATGCCGGCGTTTAGCACAATTGAACTGCATGGGCTGCTGCGACTCAGCCTCTCAGTGCGTTATCACACGCGCAGAACTGTGCATGCCAGCTAAGATGTTGGGCATGCAACCATCTCACGTACCTGCTGCGGCGGCCTTCGATCTCGTCAGGCGAGAAGAGGGGCGACGGCGGGAGCGGCAGGCTGGACGGCGGCGGCGCGATCGGGCTGTCGCTGCCAGCCTCACACGGCACGTGCACCGGCGAGGGCGGCTCTGGAGCTGCCTCTGCGGCCGCGGCTGGCGTTGCCCGGCAGTGCGGGCCCGGATTCGGGGAACCGCCCTCCAGCTGCACCATTGTGCCCTCGGCCGCATGTTGCAGAGTGTCTATGAAGTCCTGATCACTCGGCAACTCGGGCGCCTTGGCCACGCCGTTCATGTGCTGTGGCGAAGCGTTGCCCATGGTGCAGCCCCGTAAAGCAGAGAGCTGACGAGGAGCTGCAAGGACTGGCTCAATCTGCCTGCAAGCCTTTTGAGGCAGGCAAGCTTTGACAGATCGCGTCGGGACCGTAACAAGCTTCTATCAGTCACGAATATTTCGTTTGTAGGGTCTGCGATGCACAAGTTGGGTTAGATATCGAGTTCTGTGCTGCAGATCGAATTGGGCGTCAAAGCGGCAGGCGTGCCAGCAGGACACGGTTTGTCTCGTGATCAAGACGCTCGATGTTTAGTGCGGTATTGTGAGGACAGGCGAGGCTGGACGCGCGGAACCCGAAAGTGCACGCTTTGCAAGCAGATTTTGTCGGACAGCTTTTGCATTTCGCGCAGGGAGCAGCAGGGTTTTGCTGTGAAGCTGGTGAGGCAACATGCTGCGGCCAACGCGCCGTACTCGTGTGTCAACCGTATGAAAGTGCACTGTTACATGCGCAGGCTCCATGGGACTCGCAGGTCGGTGGACTCGCAGGTCAGTGAAGGCGATGCACAGGGATTTGCTGTGCATGACCATTGCATTCTGCGGCAGCGGCGGCGGCGGGCGCAGATTTACAAGCGCATACTGCTCCACGAGAGTTACCTACCCCTATCGCAAACGCAGCAAGTGCTATGAAGGGCAGCAGCCAACACAAAACTCAGACATCAGCCCTCTTAAGTGAACACATGCATCCCTCAGTCTGATACATGACGGCAGTCCGGCCGCGGCAGGCCAAGCGCATCCGCATCTCGCCGCTCTTACATAGATATCGCGATGACTGTCAAAGCTGGATGACATGCCCAGTGTGTTTGCGGTGGCCAGCTCGATGTAGAAGAAGCCTTACCTGGCATGCTGCCCTGATACACAGATGTGGTACGTAGGCGAATGGTACCTGGGAATCGCCCATGCAGCACCTGCCTCTCTGGGGCTGTGGTGGTGGGCTTCGTTTCGCTTCCAAATGTTTCGTGCATGTGCAGAGCTAGCGGAATGACAACACTAGTGGTGGACATGTTGAGATCTTGGGTTATGCTGCTGGACCTGGAGTACTCTGCGCAAGGCAAGATGCGCTAGCAAGGGGTATTCGATCCCAAAACCAGCTGTCAAGAAGATGAGGGGAGCGCACAAACCCACCGCTGAACAACTTCAACAGATGGGTAGCCAGAGACAGCCTGACAGGATCCCGCCGTCAATTCGCCGGCTCTCTGGAAGGGAAATTCACACCCAGTGGCGACTGCCGCGCCGCCTCGCCGCCAAGCGGTGCCGTCATCTTTGCCCACGGCACAGGAGGGAAACGTGCGTCCGCGCTGAGAGGACAGAGCTTCTTCTGTAAGGTTCCGAGGACGAGGCGAAAGAGGCGGAGATGCCAGCAGTCCACCATGCGGCCCGCACAGTGTGAAGGGTGCGGACAGAGCACACCGGCTTCCGCAGGCCACATCAGGCGCCGCCCAATCAAAAGTACGTCGGGCCTGCGTTGCCGTCTGCGTTCTGGTAGGGCTCCAGCAGCTTCTCAGCGGCCGCAATCTGCGGGCGCAGCGAGGGTCCGTGTCAGCACAGGTAATGGGCAGCACTGCACGGCGGCGAACAGCATTGCAAGCATTGAACCGCACACACACTCCGCAATGCACACGCCCCGTTGCTAGGAAGGGAAAGCGTGTGCACCTGGTCGAGGGTGCCCATGCACTCAACGATGCGCTGCGCTTGGTTGTTCGGGTCTGGGTCGTGCACCTGAGCGGCAACGAATGCTGATATCAGGCGAGGGGCAGCAGCACAACCTGGGGCCTCGAAACTACAAAGCAGCCTCTCTTCCAGTCGACATGCATGCAGACGACGAATCCAGTCAACTGAAGAGTGTGTGGCAAACCCAGGGCTGCGCGCTGGCATGGCGTCACGCCGACCCACCTTGATGCGGGCGCCGCTAGTCTGCCGGATGCGATTGATGTTGCTGCCCTGGCCGCCGATGATGCTGCCCACCTGGTCGTTCGGCACCTACATGAGGAAACATGGCAATCTAGGCTGCCGCCGCAACTGCATCTTATGAAATACCCCTGCAGGGGCAGAACAGTAGCATCCATGCCGGTGCCGCTGTAGCGTGCAACACAACACACTGCATGCAAGGCCTGATATGATATGCGTATATGCATGCGTGCTTGCATACTGTCGAGCAAATCGGGAAGTACAGCGCACCAGCACGTTCTTAGTGATGACGCCTCCGCCGCCGCCGCCGGCAGTGGGCGGCGCGTAGCCGCCTGGGGGTCCGCCCATTGGGGGGCCGCCCATCTGGTGCGCACGGGCCCCTGCCGCAATGCCGCCTGCCTGCGGCCCTGGGGGCAGACCTGCAGATTGCATATCACAGAAACATGTTTGACTGCTGCTCTCACTCTCCTTACAGCCTCAGGGTGAATGCAAACACTACAGCTTGCGAAGATTGGCCCGTCGATCCGGACCCTTGTCACAACTGATTCAAGGCACTAAGACAAGAAGCACCGAACAACATGCACAATGTACACCAGGCCCGACAGTGGCTGGAACCCTAAGGCTGTGAACCTGTGATGCGGGAGAGGGAGGGCGGGCAGCCGCCGGGCTTCTCCTTTGGGGGATTGGCGCGGATTAGGCGGCTCACCTCCCCCAGCGCCTTCGCCAGCGCCACAGGCTGCCCCACCATCCTGCAGGGGGTGGTATGTTCAGACATGAGCGCCAATGGCAGAGGTCCGTCAATGCTGCTCAGAGCGACGCCTGGCAGCACACCACGCTCTTCACGAACGAGCAGTCTCACAAGTGGTAGCACGGCAGTGTCCTCCACAGCCATGAAGGAATGCGGCTGCCACAAAGCAGGCTACAGACGGTGAAGATGGTCAAGATGAACATATATGCAGCAAACAGGGCGCACTGGACCACGCGGTCGTTGGAGAGCGCGCACGGCGGCAGCTCGTCCGGCGGCAGGATTTTGATGTGCGACCCGCTGATGTCCCTGATCTCTTTGATCTGCACGCCGCTCCTGCAAACGGAATTGAGACCACCGATGCATTGACATCTTAAACATCGGCTTGTCAGACGTACACTGCCACGCGTGATGTGTGAACAAGCCCCCCTCTGTACATCCGCAGACACAGGCGCATGGTAGGCAGCCAGCTCTGTCAGAAGGTGCATCGGGACCGCACGCAATCCTCGATCATGCGAGGAGTGGAGGAGTGAGGAACCACAAGGCTGCTCACTTGCCGATGATGCTGCCGGCCTGGGAGTGGCACACGAGCATGCGCGTGAGGATGCCCTGCGGCGCCCCCGCCGCCGCCGGCATCGGCTCCTCGCCCTCGATCACTCTCCGGTGCACCTCGAAGAGCCCCAGCTGTGCGAACAAAGACATTGTGTGAGATCCTATAGCAGCTCGCAGCTGTTTAGAGCTGACGCACACTCCTGCGGCCTGCTCGACTCGTCATCATCTGTGCAGAAATGGCAGAAAGTGGCAGCCCAGCGCTTGGAATGCTGGCCCTGTCTTGTATCATTTTCTGCTGCACACACATCTGACGCAATCACCATCAAGTTTGTGCTCACCTCTGCGGAATTCCTGTCCTGTGAGGGGTCATCCGGCGAGGAGATGACCACCACGCGCTCGTCAGCCCCCGGCAACGCCTCCACTATCCGCATTCGGCACCCTGTCGTCTCCTTAATCTGCACAAAGGCCGGACAGGAAGTTCAGGAACTTCAGCAGATTGGAGCAAAGCTGGTGCAGGCACCCACACCGCAGCGCCCTCCCATTATCAGGTGCTGGATCCATATGACTCCGCAGAGCGCACTGCATGGTGCATGACAGCACATCTGAGTTTCAGCCCTTTTCAAGGCTGCTGCACGGCAGCCCTCAGGTCCATCGAGAAGCACCGTTTGCCAGTGGCGGTGCACGCCCCCGCAGCCATGCTGATGCCGCTCACCTCTTTGATCACGATGCCGTGCTTGCCGATAATCGCGCCCACCCGCCGCACGGGCACCAGCAGCCGCAGCACCGTCTCCGGCGGCCCAGGCGGCTCTTGCCGCTTTGACTCCGGCGCGGCCGCGTCGCCGCCAGCCTCGTCAAAGGAGCGCTTCATGCCAACGCCTGGCGGTGGCGGGCCGCCCGGCCCCGCTGGGCCTCCCGGCGGTCCGGCGCCTGGCGGCTGCGAACCAGGGCCAAGACACTGTCGGCCCACAAATGCGTGAGTGTTATTGCCGCAGCTGCAAATGGACACGTCAGAAGCAAAGCGCTACAGCACCTGTGCAACCCGTGCCCGTCTGACGGGACACCCGTCGACTAAGCCAGTGCTCTTTGATGCGCGAGGTGCTGTTTGATCTTGAACACACGCTCGTGTTGTAACTTCCCATTCGATCTATCCATCACACTCACTGCGTATGAAGAGTACTGAGGCGCCGGCCCGGGCCCAGGCTGTGCGCCATACTGGGGCTGCTGCGCTGGAGGGCCGGCATAGGGCTGCTGCTGGTAGGGCTGCTGCTGTGGCGGGGCCGCATACGACTGCTGGGGAGGCTGTGATGCATATGGCTGTGCATACTGCTGAGGCTGAGCGGGCTGGCCGTAGCTCGCCATTCTGTGTCTGTCAATGCGCAAACTTGGCTGACAAGGTGCTTTTGTGAACCTCCAGCAAAACTTGCGACACAAAAACCTGAAAAGCAACTTGCCTCACGTGCGCTCGGCGGCTTTTGCGGAGCGCACTTCCAGTGTGCAGCCTCACTTCGGCATCGGGTCACGACGCGAGCATCAGCATTGGTCCTACGTTTGCCGAGTCTTGCACCAGTCCCGTGGAGACGCCCAAGTTGCAACACCCATCCTCCGTGACGAGCAAGCAAAGCCAGCAGTCGTTGCTGCATCACAATTTGCGTCTTCTGACCACGTGAAGCTCTGGTAGGACAAATACAAACGCTCGCTGTTGGCTGAGCGAAGAACGACAACGAGGCGCCATGGCCGTCCAGCAGGAGACCGTGCCGGTGCCGCCGCAGATGCCCATCCATGCGACCTATGACTTCCGGAACTCCTCGACAGCGCCCAAGGGCTACAAGGACACCCGGAAACGCAAGCTGGACGACTATGCAGAGCAGGTGTGGGCGCTGCCGTCATGCTCTGCATGCCGGCGGCCTGAACGTGCATCGTCCTCAAACTCACATGCGAAGAGGAGCGCACGCTAGTCACCAGTCATGAGAATAGCTCGTTCAATGCGTGCAGGTAGCCATCGACGAGGCAGAGATTGCAATGCGCGGCGATGCGGATGCCGGCGCCGCGCAGCCCGCCGCGTCAAAGCGCGTGAAGCTCGCAAACCGGGTGAGCCCCTGAGTCCATCTGTTGCGATGTCGTGTGCGCTGCCGCCTGCAGGCGATGCTCGAGAATGTGACGCTGCACAACCGAGGAGCAGGACCAAAGACACAATGCACACGGGATTGCATCCGTCCCAAAGCGCATGATGTAGGCAGCAAACAGGACTGGGCTCGGCTGCTTGCCGCTCGATATGGTGTGGTGCGAGCAGGAGCAGCAGCTGATAGTAGAATACTATGGAGAATACTCACCTCTGTGTGGGGATGCGCAGGTGTCGGGCAAGAACTGGAAGGCGTCGGCGCCGCGCATGAGCTCCACGGGGAACCCCATCCTGAAAACCAGCTGGGAGAAGAAGATGGCGGTCAAAGCGGAGGCGGCATTATTCAAGGCGCAGAAGGACGAGGCCCGCGCGGAGCACAACGCCAAGCTCGCGGTGAGCGCCGGAGCCGGCGGCGCTTCTCTGTGTGCAGCGCTTGTGCTGGGTTGAGCGCCGGCGGCCTGCTCAGCCCTGAGCTGTGCTGCGCATCGACGTCATATGTCACTGCTGACCGTGAGCGGGGCTGTGCGTCATGGAACACGTGATGCGCAGTGCATCAGGCAGACGAGATGCGCCTGCCGGGCTCCTCTCCGCCGCTGCGGCGAAAGCCGAATATCACGAGACATTGCGCCTCAGTCAGGCAGCAGAGCAGGCAGGATGCTGTGCGATCACGGGGTGATGCACCAGTGCCTGACCGTCTCGAATTGCCACCCTCCTTGCAGGCGGAGCGGGAGCGACGAAAGGCGGTGAAGGAGCGCAAGGAGGCCAACGTGAAGAAGTCGCTCAAGGGGCAGAAGATCACCAACAACGCGACGCTCAAGCGCATGATGAAGAGCAAGAAGCAGCGCAAGCAGCTGGTCCAGACGGATTAGGGTTTTAGGGTGAACGGCGTGTAAGAGTTGATGAGGGTCTGTTAAACGTTTCACGCTGAGAGGGCAAGATCCAGACGATATAGTTTGTGAAGTCTTTGATGCGCTGCGGAGGTATCCAATTGTCAGTTGCAATCAAGGGGCTCGTTCAATCCGAGAACGGCTCAAGAGGCAGATGCGATAACAGTCAGCCACACCAAAGATGGGCGGCAAAGTTTGGGCTTTGCTGTCCGGCACTCTCAAGCTGATGTTGCTTGCTGAGTTTGCGGAGGAACAGAAATAATTGTACAGGGGCGTGCAGACAACAGTTGCACTGGCAAGGTGGCGCTGGCACGGTGACGATTCTGGCACACCAGCCGGATGAGCCGCTACAACGATCACATCTGCACTTTCGTGACGCCAAGCCTCGGGCTGCTGCGTCCCCGAGCACAGCGCGCCCTCGTGCCTGCCGCTCGGCGGCGGCTGCCGCCTAGAGCTTGGAGTGCGGCTGCGCGTCCTTGCGGGTCACGACCGCCTCGATGTTGCCGTGCGGCTCGCTCGTCGCAACGTACACATCGTCCTCGAACTGCGATAAGCAGGTTCACAAAACATCAACCAACATTTGCTCAACTACTCGACGACCAGGGCGGACGCCAGTACCTAGTGCATTTGCCTCAGCAAAACAGAACTGCAGCGCACCTTGCTGGTGACTGGTGTGCAGGGGATGAAATGGAGGTTGGGCAGGTTGAAGAAGATGGACTCCACCGAGGACACCCTGCAGAAAGAAACCACGTCGCAAGGCAGGTGGGCGCCGTCGAGAACGCGCAGGCATGTACGGCATACTGCATAACTCCGACATCTGCACAGAGAACACAGCAATGCACCTTGGCTGATGAGCAGTTGACCAAAAGCGGTGCAACTTCAGGGGAAATGTGAATGCGCACTTTGCAAGCACGGCCTTGCCCATCTCCATGAGCGTGAACTGCACCGACGGCGAGAAGACGCCCTTGTGCGGCGGCCCGAAAAACGCTTCCACGATGCCGGCCTTGACGCCCTCATACGCCGCGTCATAGTCTGACACGTACCCAGAGTACCTGTGCAGTGCCATCCATCGAGGAGTGAGGGCAGGCTGCAGTGAATGCTGTGCCTGCAGCACTTTCGCCACGAAGCCCTGCCCCCAGCGTACTAAGAGGAAGGGTAACAGCACGGATTCACTGTCCGACACTGCCGATGCCTCGTCATGACAATCGAGCCTCCGCCAGAGGAGAAGCAAGCAGGAGTTCGTGCACGGCAAGAATCTCACTTCCAGGTGGAGGTGATGCTGGTGGCCACAATGCGTTCGTTGGTGTCCTTCAGCACCGTGTACTTGTCTTTCAGGAAGCCCGAGTAGCCGCTCTGCGTCGTCTTCAGCACCTGCCAGTCCTTAACGCCTGCGCAACAGCCATGCGAGCGGCACATCACCGCTGCTCCTCGGCTGCTGACAGAATCGTTTATCACTGACCCGTGTCCGGGCTTGCTTCGGCCAGCACGTGCTCATCAAGCAACCGACATCTTGCTGCCAGGCTGACGCACCGCTGATGACCTCTGTCTTCCCCGCCTTGTCCACCGTCACATGTGTGGTGCGGATTTCCGAGCCAGACACAGAGTAACCTGCACATCAGCACCGTGCATATCAATGCCTGCTTCCATCAGGCAAGGTTTTTGTTGTTGTTTTTCTCGCAAAAGCCCCGGACAGGTGTCGCTGCAGCACACCATGGTCGTGCGGCTCGCCGTCCACTGTCATCCGCTTCCAGGGCTTCTGCTCCACCCAGATCTTCGCCTTCGACACCTGTTCGATCGGCGGCAGCTAGTCGGAGAGCGGCGTGCTTGTGCACCATGCCATGAACGCATCCATATGCCGCACCCATCATGAGAGTGGTGCATGCAGTTTTGGGATGCAGCAGATCGACATGCAGCAAGCGCTCACCCCTGGGTAGGTCGACACAAAGTGCTTCGCCAGTGCAATGGCATACTCCTCCGCTGAGCACTTGTGATTGCACTGCTTCGCGACGTAGTACACCTGTGCGCAGCAATACAGGGCGTTACGGCTCGGAGTGTACGCTGTGCTGCATTGGCATGCTGACATGCTTTGCAATGGTTTTAGCAGCGCTGTGCACCGCTGCTGGCACCAGTTCTGAAGTGTGCTGGTCTGCGCCAAGTCATGACTAATAACAACAAACAACAAAACACCAAACGGTGACTGACCACTGCTGAACACCTATGCAGGTCTCAATGCCCTGTGCATCAGTAAATTGACGTCCAGAGGTGCGCAGAGCTGACTCCCATCTACAACTCGCACGCCGGATGGCAAGTGTCTGGCAACCCTACCGCGAAGACGAATCCAGCTGTGAGCTGCGGCGCTGATGGTACTGCAGCTGTTAAAGTTCATGTAAAGCAGCAAGCTCCTAGGGTTCGATCATGCGGAGTCAGCCCCGGCTCACCATTCCCGTGCAATTTGCTCATAAATCTAGGCTTACTTTTGTGCTTTGCGCAGCGATCGCTCACCATGTTCTTGTTTGTGTCTGTTGCCTACATTCATGAGACACTGGTCAGCAGCTTGCAATTGCTTCAGCATTACACACTAATTGGCAGCGATACAAACATTCGGCAGTTGCACCGGACTCGGCATCAATCAGTCTATATTCTAGACGTTCTTACACACCACCATGTCGGTGTTTTCTCCCTTCAGATAAGCGTGCGCCATGTCACTGTCCAGCAGCGTGGCCACGCTCCACTCCACAAAGTGGTGGATGGGGCCATCACGCCACACGCGCCCTAGCCGGACCCTGCTCTTGCCATGGTGCTGCACCGCCAGCGGCATGACGATCGGCTTGCAAAATCGATCTGGACAGTCTCAAGGCAAACACAACGGTGAGCAGGTGTGCTCGCCGGGGGCGCTCGCCGAAAACCTCCCGAAACGCACGTGGCCACCAATCTCGAGATCCAGCATGTTGTGCAGCACAAGTGCATCGCTGGTTTTCAACTCTGTTCAACTGCACGTTGCAAGTCTGCAGAAAAGCTGTTGAAGGTCTTAGGCGTGTCTCGCATGCGGGAAAGTGTTGGCGCGTCGGGCCTCCAGTGCTTGTAGGACCTTGACACACGAAAGTGATCTGCAATCCATCACAGTGACACAGCAAGCGGATCAGCCATGTGGCGGTGCACGACAGCGGATGAGACGCCGGACCACCCCTATCTCACGACGCTCAATGGCTACCAGGGCCGGCACGTTTGGGTTTTTGACGCAGACGCCGGCAGCAAGAAGGAGCGGGCAGAGGTGGAGCAGCTGCGCGCGGACTTTGCAGCCAACCGGCACCGCCAGAAGCACTCCAGCGACCTGCTGTACCGGCGGGCGTGCAGCAGCAAGCACAAGACACGCACGCTGCTGCAGGGGCCGGGCGCCAAGCTGCCAGAGGGCGCGGCGGTGACAGACAGCGACGTGCACGACTCGCTGAAGGCGGCGACAGCCTACTACACCACCCTGCAGGTGCTTAGCGTCTTTGGATGCAGAAACAGTAGCAGTAGCCATAAACAGCTGCAGCAGCTGCTCCTGCTGCTGCTGTGGCTGTTGCTGCCACTGCCGGCATCAGCAATGCTGTGGCTGTTGCTGCCACTGCAGGCATCAGCAATGCTTCACGAAACCGGGAATGCTTGGATGCGCGTTGAGCGCAGAAGGTCTGAAGTGAGTGTGGCCGGCTCGCTTGCAAGGGCGCGTGCTCGTCAAAAGCTTTGGCGCTGCATCAGCCATGCCTTGGAAATGCACCAACAGGCGGATGATGGCCACTGGCCGGGCGACTATGGCGGCCCCATGTTCCTGATGCCCGGCATGATCATCACGCTGTACACGACCGGCGCGCTGAACACGGTGCTGTCGCCGGCGCACACGCACGAGATGGTGCGCTACCTGGTCAATCACCAGAACGACGACGGCGGCTACGGCCTCCACATCGAGGGCCACTCCACCATGTTTGGCACCGTGCTCAGGTTGGCTGTTCCTTACAACGGCGCATGTGCAAATGTTCAGATGCTACTGCTGGGTCGTTTCCCAGTCGCGAGAGTCTGTGTGCTCCAGCTTCAGGTATGGTGTTGGAAATGCACGCGCCACAATCTTATTAGCATGTTCCTACGCACTGTGCAGCTACGTGAGCCTGCGGCTGCTGGGCATGGAGGCGGACCATGAGGTGGCAGCCAAGGCGCGGGGCTGGGTGAGCGTCTCCTGCCCGCTGCCCCTGCTGCATGGATTCTGACATATCTGTCAGTAAAGCTGGCAACCTAGATCACCCCAGACGGCCGCAGCGCTTGGCAGCCTCCTGCGATGGCCTCGACGCATACATCCCTTTCAAGGCCTGGCTGCCATTTCAAGCTGCCAGGCCGCAGTCAGGGATGGCAAACAACCTCTCGACTTTATACGCCCCCTGAACCCTCAGATCCACCAGTACGGCGGCGCAACGTACATCACCTCCTGGGGCAAGTTCTGGCTCAGCGTGCTGGGGGTGTACGAGTGGGAAGGGCAGAATCCGCTCAGCCCGGAGATGTGGCTGCTGCCGTTTTCCAAGTGGACTGGCATCGGCTACGTGCACCCCGGCCGCTTCTGGTGCCACTGCCGCATGGTGCGCTGTTGATTACACAAAGCACGCTGCGCCTGTTCATCATTAGCGCATCAAGCGCCAATCATGGCACGATGAAGCACACGAATGGCCATGCGGCGTGTCTGCTTGCAAGACCACGTGTAGAGGCATGCTTGCCGCTGAAAACTACAAGGGTATGCAGCCTAGCACCAACCCACATAGATGTATGTCGACTGCTCACCCTGCCGCGTGCAGGTGTATCTGCCGATGAGCTATGTGTGGGGCATGCGCGGCACCTGCAAGCGCACGCCGCTGACGGCGGCAATCCAGGAAGAGCTGTACCCGCAGCCCTACGGCAGCATCGACTGGGATGCCGCGCGCAACCAGTGCGCCAAGCAGGACCTGTACTACCCGCACCCCAAGATCCAGGTGCATGCAGCCCCTCCCGCTTCCATCCGATCAACGAGTTTTCTCTCGGGGCTGCCAAGCTGGTGGCTGACATGCTTTGACAAGTGTTGCCTGTCAGCAGATGTGTAGACTTTGCCAGGGCCTGGCCGTCTGATTCCTGCGTGGAAGGCGCCGTTGACGCGTCGAGTTTGGACAAACTCGACCAACATGCATATGTCCGTTACCCTGTGTGTTGCCGTGCTACGCCGCCGCAGGACGTGCTGTGGTGGACGCTCGCCAAGCTGGAGCCCTGGATCCAGAACACCCGGCTGCGCAAGGCCGCGCTGGCGGAGGTCATGCGCCATGTGCACTTCGAGGTGTGTTTATAAGCTCTTACTTGTGTATGTGTATGTGTATGTGTATGTGTATGTGTATGTGTATGTGTATGTGTATGTGTATGTGTATGTGTATGCATGACGCCTTGGCGCCGGCCGCCAGCCTCTGCTGGCAGGCCAGAGCGTATGTCCACTTCGCGCAATTGGAGGACGCGGCAGCCGTCCCCAGCGCATTTACTGCTGAATGGCAGCGCCAGCAGAAAAGCCAGCCATGTCCGGGCTGGACATTCCACAGATGTCACACCAGATGCTGCCACAATAACAGCAGTTTCTCCGCTGTGCCGCAGGACGAGAACACGCGGTACGTCGACATCGGACCAGTCAACAAGACCATCAACACACTGGCCTGCTGGTTTGAAAATCCCGATGGCGAGCCTTTCAAGCGGTGCGCCCTTGCACTTGTGGAAGTACTCCGCTCCCTAGGAAGTGTGCCCTCGATCACAAACCTCGTTGAAGCCAGGGTTTCATGTGGCTGACAATGTGCTCGGTGTCGACACGTGAAGCTGCAGCGTGATCCGAAGTCCCGGTGTAGCAAGCACCGTGAAGGGGGCGCAGATTTGACCCAGGTTTTTTGCCATGCCAATGACTGAATCCCCTGGTGCAGGCACCTGGCGCGCATGCCGGACTACCTGTGGATGGCGGAGGACGGCATGAAGATGCAGGTGCGGCTCACTGTTCCCAAATCAGGCTGCGGTGAGCAACAAAGAAGCAAGAACTGCTGACCAGAGGGGCTGCAGAGTTCATGTCAGGGTCGTCCCTTCTTCAGGGGTTGTTGCCGAAGCACGCTGATGAATTCAAAGGCCCAGCCAGATTCCAGACGTTGCGATCGCGAACCAGCCATCAAGACCCTGCATCCTGGGGCGCAGGGCTACAATGGCAGCCAGCTGTGGGACACCGCCTTTGCGGTGCAGGCGCTCGGCGCGACGCAGCTGGGCGACCACCTCGGCGACTCGCTCAAGCGCGCCGCCTCCTTCATCGAGGCCTCACAGGTCCGATTTCTAACGCATATCCTGTTTCCGGTCGTTTGCGGGCCGGTCTGAACTGAAGTTTGCCGCTTCTATTGTTAAGCTTCTAATTTAACCAGAGCAAGCACGGGGATTGTGCGCCTGGTCGTGACAGGAGGTTTAGCTATTGCCGGCGCATCCAGGCAGACTGCATCACCTACTGCTGGGACGCTTTTCTGCGATGGGTACATAAGGGCGGCAGCCTGCCGATGTATACTGTGCAGGCGCGGGAGGATGTGCCGGGGCCGCTGAACAAGTGGTACCGCCACATCAGCAAGGGCGCCTGGCCCTTCAGCACGCGTGACCACGGCTGGCCCATCTCCGACTGCACCTCCGAGGGTGCGCTGCTTGTCAAGTGCAGCCATATGCTGAAAACCCCTGGTCGCGTGCTGTGCACAGACATTTGCACAGCATCGCGTGCGAGCTTCGAGCTGCGCCATGTGTGCAGACAGCATGTTACATGTTGGGTCCTGTTGTTTGCGCGAGATGCTGCGTTGCTTCCCCAGCACTATGAACAAAACAGAGGCAAATGTTGGCACGCCTCCGCGAGTCTGGCTTCCACATGTAGGTCTCAAAGCGGCGCTTATGCTGGCAGCGCTCACGGGGCCGGAGTGCAACGGAGCAGCTTGTCTGGCCTTCCTTCACCGACGTTCTTGACAGCCGCAACCTGATTCTTCAAATCCTCGAGGTAAATGAACAGGCCTGAAAGCGGCCCGGATGCTGGCGGAGCTGGGCCCAGAGCGCGGCGGGCCACCGCTGCCGGAGGAAACATTTCTTCTGGAGGGTTTTGCTCGACTCTTAGTGCCTCCTTCAAGCGCTGTTCGTCAGGCCTGAAAGCGGCGCTGATGCTGGCGGAGCTGGGGCCGGAGCGCGGCGGGCCGCCGCTGCCGGAGGAGCGGCTGCACGATGCTGTCAACGTCATCATGTCATACCAAAACCACGACGGCGGGTGGGCCACCTACGAGAACACGCGCTCCTTCCACGCGCTCGAGGCGCGCGCATTTTCATTACTTTCCCAACCATCATTTCCACAGCAAACAGTGCGGGGTGGCCTTTCGGCGCCCTTTCGCCTTTCACGGCTGTGTGCACGACAGTTTGCTGCTGCCACAATCGACAGCTGTTTCCTTTGGAAGCCTGCTGCCGCAAGCCTTGGTTTGGCATCGCGCAGAATCGGAAGCTTGTGACTGTCACGTTTTACAGTTGCGCAGGTGCTGAACCCGGCGGAGACATTTGGCGACATCATCGTGGACTACTCCTACGTGGAGTGCTCCTCCGCCTGCATCACCGCCCTCGGCGCCTTTGCCGCTCGGCACCCAGGCACGCCTCCATCTGTTCCTCGATGTTTTCGTACAGGCATCCTGCATGACTCCTGAAAGCATGCAGCATCCACATGATCGGGCAAGCCGACGGCTCTTGCCGCTGCTGCCAGTGCTGTAATGTAGCTGCATCAGGCTGATGTATGCGGGGAAATCGATGATGACGCTGACTGCCCATCATGCAGAGCACCGGTGGGAGGAGGTGAACTCGGCGCTGGAGCGGGGGCGGGACTACGTGCTGTCCATCCAGCGCCCCGACGGCAGCTGGTATGGCTCATGGGGCGTCTGCTTCACCTACGGCACCTGGTTCGGCGTCGAGGCGCTCGCCGCCGCCGCGCCCTGCGAGCAGTCCACCCAGGTGGGAAGAATGCTGTTGAAATAAACACAAAAAGTTGAAAAAGCGCTGTTCGAACATGCCAGGAAACACGAGCTCGAACAGCAACAGCATTCTTGGGCTTTGCGAGAAAACTAAATGATGGAAGCTGACCGCCAAGACAGGACAGCGGTGAGACACGAAACGAGGAGCTTGCCGTAGCCGTGATGCAAAACATGTATGTTATGGTGCACTCGACAGGCGGTTGCGAAGGCGTGCGAGTTCCTGCTGGGCGTGCAGCGGCCCGACGGCGGCTGGGGCGAGAGCTACCTGTCCTGCCAGGACAAGGTGCGGCAACCGTTCCATGCGGCAGGGCCTGCAAAGCACAGCGGTTATCACGGAGCAATGTTCCATATGCTAGTCCCCAAGTTGAGGCCAATTTCCCATTTTCTGCTACATATGCAGCATTGGACGCGTGCGAGCGGAGGTGCTAATACTTGGCAAAAGCCACAGCAGCACTGACTGAAAACTGCACTGCCGCTGCAGGTGTACTCGCAGCTGGAGGGGGAGGACAGTCACGTGGTCAACACAGCGTGGGCGCTGCTGACGCTGGTGCGCGGCGGCTGCGATGACGCGAAAGCCATGGAGCGCGGGGCGCGGTGCCTGCTGCGGGCGCAGCTGCCCGATGGCGACTGGCCGCAGCAGCACATCAGCGGCGTGTTCAATCGCAACTGCATGATCACATACGCCAACTACAGGTGGGCCGAACGAGGGTTTTCTCACTGGCGCTGCATGCATGGGCGCTGACAGCATGTCGCAGCAGTGCTCACTTCTCCGGACCATTCTGTTTATGCGGGTTGGCAGAGCACGGGCTGCATTCTTCTGCAGCGGCGCCTTCTATGACTGTGATTGGTGTGAAGTGAGACTTGCGCTTTGGTTGTGTAGGAACATCTTCCCCATCTGGGCGCTTGGGGAGTACCGGTCGCATGTGCTGCAGAAGGCGTGATATGCCGGCCTCGTCTGCACAATTTTGGAATTTGACGCACGCATCGTGTAGAACGAAACAGGCAATGCTCCAGCGTTGGAGAGTGCAAAGCCAAACAAAGGCCTTCTCGATCAAAAGAGCTGAGGCACTGCTGAATTAAACATGTGCCAAATAAAAATGAACTTTGAAAGTACAGAACCGTGTGAAGTGTGTGGTATGTTGATCAGCGGGAGCACTTGCACAATCTCAGCAATAGAACGTGGTGCTTCGGAGTCGTGAATGTGCTAATCGAGTATTGCGCTTACAGAGACACGAAGGCAAAACAGGTCCAGAAGATAGGAAAATCGATACGGTATGATACAAGGGGCCCCATTGCGCATAGAGCGGCGTCTCGGTCTGGCAGCACAACATGTTTGCTCTTCTCGAGGTGGGCCCAGGCCACTTCCAACGCCGCTCCAGGCGCCGCGCTGGGTTGGAAGCTTCCAAGTCAGCGGTATTGCGCCTCTGACCGCAGGTTGGCTGCGATCTCCACCTCCCACCTGTTCAAGTTAGTAGAATAAAATGTCACTCATATGTCCAAAATGTCCTGAAGCTGCATCAACAGTCTAACGTCTGACCCTGAGGCAGCCACCAGTCCAGTGCACTGTGCTTGTGCACACTTGTGGCTGAAGCGACCCAACAGGGCATGACGATGGAGCGAGCAGCACCTGTCGCCATTCTGGAGCAGCTTCTGCTTGTCGTACAGCAGCTCCTGCATGCGGCAACCAAGGTCGAATGACGTGACCAGGATCAGCATCAGCGCGATAAAGATCAGCCATGGCCGACACCAGCAGGGTTCATGCCGATGAATAAAAATAAATATCGACACAGACCTCGTGTGTCTCTGTGGCGTACTCGAAGTTCGGTCCTGCAGTATGCGCCACAAGACATGAGGTAAGGGCTGGTTGTTGCATGATCTTTTGCACATCAAAGCGCATCTGACAGACTTGCATGAATCACAGAGTGTATATTCACGAATCATGCGCAGAGCCATCATGTCAAACGTCGCTCACCTTCCACGATAGCGTCCACAGGGCAGGCCTCCTGGCAGAAGCCCTGTTTGTGCGAAGACCGTACATTTGGCCAAGTGTCAGATTTGTCAGATGCGTCGCAGCAGCACATCAGGCACAGCATAATACGGCTTTGCAGGCATGGAGCTTGAGACGTCTCAGATAACGAATTCGATTGTTTTCCGTACGCAGTAGATGCATTTGGTCATGTCGATGTCGTATCTGCGACGCAAATGAGCAGAAAAGGTCAGCTGGCAACTGAATACGTCAGGTTGGGCATCCCGCAGGATGGGTTCATGCCCAAACCGTGCAAAATCACATATAGGACATGTGGAGTCGTGCAACGTATTGGGAACGACAGAGTAGATCACGGTACACGCATACACTGAATTAGGAGCCATGCAGACGTAGCCGGGTACAACATTGACGCAAATGTGCAAATTACATAATCATGCGTCACTCACCGTGTAGTGCGCCGGCTGCCATCCTCCCGCTCCTCCGCCTCGATGGTGATCGCCTGCGCCGGGCACACCTGCAGCACACAAAATGCTTCATGCATCTTCTAGCAAGCCTCCCCACAGACTTGGATGTATGCTGAACTCAGGCCAAGGCGGCCTTCCACTCTCATCATCGCCTGTGTCGGTGACTGCGAGCAGCAAGTGGGTCCAAAATGGATGCAGCAGCTGCAGCCTCCATGGACATGATGAAAGCAAGACACTCACCGCCTCGCACAGCTTGCAGGCGATGCAACGCTCCTCGCCGGTGGGATAGCGCCGCAGCACGTGCTCCCCCCGGAACCGCGGGCTGAGTGGGCCCTTCTCAAAGGGGTAGTTGATCTGCGCGCAGGCAGGTGTGCTGAGTGAGCCGACCGTGCAAGCTTTCTGTGCAAGCCCTACTTCTGAGCCAGCTTTTGAGCAGATTGACAGCAGAAGATACTTCAAAACCGGTGCATCGCAATGCAGCGTCAAGATGACCTACTGACATCGTGCACACCGCTGAGGGCAGCAGACTGCTCACCGTGACTTTGGGGTCGAAGAAAGACTTGAGCGTGTAGCCCAGCCCCCGGAACATCTCCGTCAGGAACAGCGTCTGCGCGCTCTCATCCAGCACTGCACACGACGCCGCGAAATGGTCAGTCAGCCGGCAGGAGAGAGCAGCCGCAGACATCTGATCATTGCCAAGCTGCTCAAGCAGCTCCCGTTTTGACATTGCGATGTGAAACCTTGCAGAGGTGTTGTCACACATGAGCCGCCGTGCATGTGACACCGCAGCATGCAGCACTTGTTGAGGTACAGCTGCTCCCCGCGCATTGCCGCCGTGCAACAGCACATGAACTCACCGCTGGCCCAGTCCTTGGGCGACTGGCGTTGCGCCCACTGTCCCGGCTCCTTCTGGATGTCCCCGGGCTCGGTAGACAGCTGCTGCACGGCGCCTGCACGCCAGCGGGAGCGCACGTCAGCGGCAGTCAAACAACATTTCCTGCATCATACCCTGCGCAGTGCATACTCATTTGTAGTGGCAGAACGCCCGTAGACTACCAAGGACGTGAGGGTCTGAGGGTGGCCCAGCGCACAGCAGGGCATGGTATGTTGCCATGCCCGTGCTGCAATTGTGTGGGGAGGATGCCGTTCTGCCGATGAGGAGCTGCGATACTGATGCAATCTTGAAGCTGCACCTGCAGGCGTCGACGTGTGAAGGCCAGCAGAGCAGCTGCACCCGCCCGTCGCCTGGACAGCGGGCGCCAGACGCGGCGCCAGCCGCAGTGCCACCTGCCTCAGCATGGCTACAGGACGTTTGGACGTCTCTATCCTAGTAGACGAGCAGGATGTGCCACGAATATACGCTAGTGATGTTGCGACAACAGGTGAATCTAGTCCATGATTCTTGGTTGCGAATCGCATCGCACTTCCTCGGCTTCCGGCTGCCATGAGTTTCTGGAGTTTGCAGTGCCGGGATTGTGCTTGGATCCGCACTTGCATTATTGTACCAGAGTCTGGAAACGCTACCGCATCGTTTTGGGGCCTTGCTGGCGACGCTACCGAATTCTGTGTTCGCGAGATCGTCTTGACTCCTCAGGTGCGTGGGGCCCTTGGAGAAAGCCATGCAAAGAGCTGATCAGGCTTCCCATCATGCACATATAGCCCCGAAATCTGGTCAGACATGTACAGTAGTCGTGGTGGGCAGGATCACATCGGTTGTGTGCGCCGATTCTGCGCTACTTGCCGCGCAGGTCAGGAGGTGTGCCAAGCCCTGCCGCGCGTTTCTGGAACGGCCGAAAGTTCTGACATAAATCTCATCGGCTCGGGCCTGAGGCGCCACCCAGCAGCAGTGGCGGCGCCGGCGCTGGCAGCGGTATCGCCAGCACAATGAGCGGCGAAAGCGGCTTCCGGCGGCGGACGTGCGGCATGCCGGCCGCCGAGGCGCCATTCCTGGTGGGCACCGCCATCAGCGTGTGGCAGAACAGCGGCGGCGGCCCCTCCAACTGGGACACCTGGTGCAACAAGAAGACGCTCTTCGGCGGCTCCCCCATCATGGGCGGCGACAAGGTGCAGGTCTCCAGCTGATCTTCAAGGCCTTATCAAGCCTTCCTTTTGTCGCCGCAGGCATTGCTAGCACAACGGCGCACTCGACTGGTCATCGGAAGCCAGTGCACCTGCCAAAGCCATCCTGCTGAAAGCCAGTGCATGGTTTCGGCTGAGTTCGCAACGCCATGAGAGTGACCTGACCGCGTGACCCAATATGATCCTTTACTGCCTATGCATCTGGCGTGTCGTGCAAGTTACCAAATCTAGTGCAGGCGGACAATGCATGTGCATACTCCAGAATGCACAAATCTCTGGAGTTGGTCATGCATAGCTTTAGTTGGTAATAGTATTCTGCCGCCTCCTGCGCAGCTGGGCGTGTCGTGTGACTTCAGATCGTGCATGCACTCCATGGGTCTGGCCTCGTCTCCAGGTTTTGACATTCCGGAAATCACATCCTGCCGCATCCCCGCAGCCGGGCGTGTCGTGCGACTTCTGGAATCACTTCGAGGCCGACATCGCTCGCGCGTACGCCATGGGACTGGACTCCATCCGCTTCTCCCTGGAGTGGCACCGCATCGAGCCACAGCGCGGCGTCATCGACCGGCAGGCGGTCGCGCGCTACCACCAGATGCTGGACGTCATGGAGAAGTGAGTACTCGTGGAATGGCTCGAATACAAGAGGAAATACGCTTTGTTGCCTGTAATGTCTTATGAAACATCGAGCCACAGCGCGGCGTCATCGGCCGGGAGGCGGTGTGCGCTACCACCAGATGCTGGACGTCATGGAGGAGTGAGCGACGATTTTCCTTCAACAAGTTGTGCCTTCAATCACCAAGCAAAACACGATCGACTGCGAGGCGGTCGCGCGCTACCACCAGACGCTGGACGTCATGGAGGAGTGCGTCTTTCATGGAGTACAGGAGGAAACAGGCATTACTATTCCGTGAAAACCCTAAAATTCGCGCAGCACGGCTTCACCGACCGCGAGGCGGTCGCGCGCTACCACCAGATGCTGGATGGAAAAGTGAGCCGATTGCACTGACACCTGCACTCAAATGCCTGTTGCAGGCAACAGACGAACCACGTGACGTGGTTACGGCTGCTCGGCTGCAATGACCGAGGTGGCCCACGAGTTGCACTTGGACGCGGCATTTGAGGCTGCAGTGGCCTCAGACGCTGCATCTCAAGCGCCTAGATCGCCGCTAGCAGAGCGAGCGGATGCCGCTGCAGCACCAGCTGTCGAGGGTTCATGACCACACAGCAAGGATAGCGATAGTTTCGTTCCGAAATGCAGGTACAAGATGGTGCCGCTGGCGACGCTGCACCACTTCGTGCACCCGCAGTGGTTCGAGGACCTGGGCGGCTTTGAGAAGGAGGCCAACATCACGCACTTCCTCTCGTGGACGGAGCTCGCCTACAGGTGCGCAGCCGCCTGCCCAAGTTTCTGGACCGACAGCTACTGCTCACAGACGAATGTTGCTGTGCGAATCACCAGGGTGGACGCCCGATGATCTGCTGCGCAAATCTCCTTTCAACTGGACCGGCGTTCGCCCTGCACTCCATGTTAGAGCTCCTGCGCACACCGTTGGTCTAGTGCATCTTCAGCTCCGCTGACTTGGACTCTCAATGCAGGTCCTTCGGGCCGCGTGTGCGCAATTGGTGCACCTTCAATGAGCCGGGCGTGTTTGCGTTTTCGGGCTACTTCTTCGGCTCCTTTCCGCCCGGCAAATTCTTCTCGACGCGCCTCGCCGGCCGCGTGGTGAAGCACATGCTCATCGCGCACGGCCGTGCCTACGACCTCATTAAGGGACTGCCAGGTGAGACACCGTGATTTCTATGATGACAGTCTCAAACCATGAACGAGGGCACCACTGCGTCCATGAGCCCGGACGGCGATCCAGCTGAGGTCAGCCCCAGCCAGTATCATGATCTGCGGCCTGAAGGCAGTCGCAGATACAAACAGCTGTTGCAGCAGAGCTTGAGTTTCCGTGCAGCCTGTTCCGGTCCGTCAATGCTGCAGCGGAGGGCCGAGTCGGAAGCAAGGCTGGTGCACGATCGCAGGTGGCAAGGAGTCGGAGGTGGGGCTGGTGCACAACGAGATGCGGTTCGAGTGGTACAAGGGCGACAGCATCACGCGCTGGGCGCCGCACGCCCGCATCCTGCTGCCCATCTTCGACACTTGCTGGGGCAACGAGGTGCGTGCTCGGGAGCGCCTTTCCTGCGAGTCCAGCGTGGCCCTGCTGACGAGATGCTGCTGGTGTTGAGCTGACTGCCGCATCCTCGGGCTGCGCGACCGCAGTCCTGACACCAGCTCCACCTGACAAGCTGGTTAAAACAGAGAGCAAGGTCAAGCACAGCAGAAACTGGTCACACCAAGTCCTCAGCCTCCGATCGTCATCTCTCGGCCGTCTGCTTGTCTTTGAAACAGGCGATCACGGACTACATGCGGACAGGGCGGTTCGTGTGGCGGCCTACTGGCTCCTGGCGATCTGTGAGCTACACCAACCCTGGTGGCCCGCCGCCGCTGGACTACGTCGGGCTCAACTTCTACTCCAGGTGATGAATGTCATGATCATAGACCTGGTCGGGCTGGTGTGGCACTTCTTGGCCATGTGTGTCATGGGATGCCGGAGAAGTCGAGCTTTCACCTGACACAGATATGGGCGGTGGAAGATCCTGATCACCGCCACAGCTCAACAGCTCGGTGGATCCGGCATGATGCATCGCAAGGGCAGCTGTGAGTCGTGACCAGCATCTCTGCAAGGAGCAGGCTTGCGTCGTGCTGGCGTGCTGGTCGTTGCAGAGGCCGCCCCTGCGGTGGATGTTGTTACATCAGCGGCATGGGCAGCATCAGTTCGAGCATCACCCTGCTGCCATCCAGCGCTGCATCCTGCCGACAGCGCACTCGCCTGCCCGCTCAGGATGGTGATCGATTGGAAGTGCCAGGCAGTGTGCGCTGCGGTGCTGCCATGCAGACGGGTAATCTTCTCCAGCCGACGGTAGCTGCCCCTTCTGCGCAGGATGGTGATCGACTGGAAGTGCCAGGCGGTGGGCTACCCTGGAGAGGTGATGACGGACATGGACTACTCCATCTACCCCCAGGGCTTCTACACAGTGCGCCGTTTTTGTATCTAACATTTCTAAAGAATAACATTTCTTCTATGAGTTTCTTGGTAGTGATTCGATAGGATCTAGTTCCCGGTTTTCTCATGTCAATTCACGACCGACATGGTTCACTCCATCTAACCCCAGGGCTTCTACACGGTGCGCCACACTTTATGCAGAACCAGCGAGAGATGTTCACCTGTTCATTCCAATTCACTAGCCGCACTCCATCCACTAACAGGCGCTCCCACTAGGTGCACACTCATGTCTCACGATCAGGAGGCCGCCATCAGTCCGCCGATCACTCACACACCCCCAGCATTTCGACCGTGTTAATGCTGCTTCACGCACATGGCGTGCGGTTCACAGCTCGGCACGGACCACCATGCATGCTCTCTGAGAAGCTCATGCTGTGTCACGGCCGCAGGCGCTGATGCGGGCGGCCGACTGCGGCAAGCCGGTCATCGTCACGGAGACGGGCGTTCCCGACGGCGCCGACAGCCGCCGCGAGATGTGGGCCACCTCCTACCTCAAAGCGGTGCGCGTCCGCTCCTTGTCTGCAACACCCACTCTCCAGGGGCTGAACGCACACGTCGGTGGATGACTGATCATGTCTAGCGTTCCCAATGTTACTCTGTGGCGGCAGTAGGCGGCGCATACGCGCTGAGGCCCTCGGCGGATGCTGTCTCTTTCGAACGCACTAGAAGTGCGACTGCAGCTGGAGGAGGTGGCGGAGACGGGCGTGGATGCGCGGGGGCTGATGTGCGGGGGCTGATGTCGTGCAGCGACGTCTTGCCTGTCATGACCAATTGCCTATGCTTGTTGACCTGCCCACAGCTGTTGGGGGGCAGACATGCGGGGGCTGATGTCTTGGACGCTCTATAACGAAGCAATGCTGTCACCAGATTCTTCGACGTCTCCAGCAACTTCCTGGCAGTTTGCAGCTGGATGAGGCGGATTGCGCCGGCGTGCGGAGGCTGACGTTGTGCACCACTGTCCGCTCTGTCTTGCCCCTGTGAAGCGTCTTGTCCCTGTTTGCGCAGCTGGAGGAGGCGGTGGCGGATGGTGCGGACGTGCGAGGGCTGATGTATTGGACGCTCGTCGACAATTTTGAGTGGGCGTTCGGCTTCAAGCCACAGGTTTGCCCCGCAAAGCCCAGATGGGTCCTGCCAATTTTTGTCCTGGAAAATCTCGAATTCTTTTCTCACTATAAAATAGTAAATGATTGATCGACTTATTCATCCAATCCTATCAAGTAGACGTCGGCGTGCTGCCGCGCACTGTTCATCCTGTTCCATGTTCCTTTCTGTGCCTTCAAATGCGTTTCGATGTTCCCTGCAGTTTGGGCTCTATGCCTGGACGCCGGGTATGGGGCCCGGGCAGCGGGAGGCGCGGCCGTCCACAAAGCTCCTCCGCCGCCTGTTCAAAGTGCGTTGCCGCATCCTTTTCGAACATCCTGAGCGTCTGGGAGTGGCTGCATTACAGACTTTCAGACACTCAGGTGGATCTCAATGAATTCCACACAAACTCACCACCAGATTTGTAGGCATCGCTGCCCGTCTGCTCTGCAACGGGCCGTGGAGTCCTCCACGATTGCCGTTTGGGTGCTGGGACCCTAGCATTGCAGCCTCCACTGGGACCCTAGCGTTGCAGCCTCCCACTGGGATCCTAGCATTGCAGCCTCCACTGGGCGCGAAACAGTGGCATTGTACTTCCCCTTCGCGCCCAAAGCTGTGTGGAAACCGTCCTTGACCTCGAGTCCGTAAACGCTGCCGCGGCCCGTCGCCGAGCTGCGCGAAGGCGGCCTTGCCGCGCTCTACGAGCTGCAGCACGCTCTGAAAGTTACTGCAGCACGCTTGGAGTTGTACACCAAAGCTATGCCATAACCCATCTTTGGCCCCTGTATTGCAGGCGCTGCCGGGGCGGGTCGCCAAGCTGCGGGAGGGCGGCTTGGCGGCCCTGCGCGAGCTGCAGCATGCGGACAACGTCGCCGCAGAAGCGGAGGCGGACACAAAGGCGGACCTGGGCGGCGGGGACGAATCGGAGCACCTTTTGGGCAAGACACCGCTGAGCACGACGCCCGCTGGCGCCGTCGCGTAGCCGAGGTAGGGTTCAGGGAGACCGAGCTGGATGGAGCTTTCAGGCGTTTCTGGGTCCTGCACTCGATGGCGATTGGCGGGCGGCGGCAGCGGCTTGCACGCGCTGGCGTGCAAAGAGCAGCAACGCTTGTGTGGTGGCTGCAAGTCTGCCGCCGGGGCAGAGTGATATGCGGCGGAGCGCCGTCGCGGGCGGGGCAGTGATGGCGGCGAAAGGGGCGAGCTGGCTAGCCGATGCCACTGCGTTTCGGATTTTGAGGCGATGCCGTCACAACAGTAGTCGCATATGATTTCTCCAATCAGCCATGGCAACTGCAGCAGAATGCCCAGGCACAAAGCTCGCATTGTCGATGTGTTCTGCTTCCTGCATCATGACAGCTTATAGCGGCGGAGCCACAAACAACGGCCAGCGCCACTGCTTGCTCTGCTTATGATATCTGATTTGTTAGCATGTAGGCATCCATCATTGTAAGCCAGTTGACATTTGGCATTCGAGCCAGACCAACTGCAGCTTCAAGGGCGCATCATTCTGACGCAGGCCGTCACTGCGGCACAAGTAAACGCTGATGCTCGCTGCCCATGACGTCACCACACTGGAGTCGATGTGCAACCTGGCCATATGTGCTGTGATGGTGATGATTAGGCTGGTGCCCGAGCACGCCTGCGCCAGGCGGCGGCCGCTGGAGGGCCAAGCGGCGGTGAAAGTGAGGCTGGCAGACTAGACGCGCGCCTGTGCGGCGCCCGCCAGCATGGGGGCGACCTGCAGGGCGAGGTTCAGGATGCTACAGCAAGCGCTGAATGCTCCTCAGGGAGAAGCACATCAGCCAGCGGCCACACACTGTTTCAAGCCTGGTGAGCCACTGCAGGTTGTATGGTGCATGCGCATTGCCACATTACACGATGACGATGTGCGATGACGTCTCACGAGCAGCAGCAGCAGCAGCAGCAGCATCAGAGCGTCAACCCCACCTGCAGCTGCGCGGCGGCGCCGGTGATTTGCAGGCCGCTGTCAGATGACGTCACGCCAGTAGCAAGGACGGTGGTGCCAGCGGCGCTGCCGCTCTGGAGCGTCAGCTTGGCGCCGGGCTGCGCCGCGCCGCCGCCGGCAGGGACTGAGCTGGGGGCGTCTGTGACTGTAGCGCCTGAACCGGTTTGTACGAAGGTGGCAGTTGTGGCGCTGCCGGTGGGCGCGGCGGTCGGGGCGGCTGTGCCGGCTGAGGAGTTGGTGGGAGTATGCTTGCTTGCTCGACTTCTTGCTGGACTTCCTTGTTGGGTTTTTCGTGGGCTTTCTCGAGGGCTTCTTCGAGGGCTTCTGTGTTGGGCGACCTGCATTTGTGCAGGCGAGATTCACAGACGAGCACATGCGCTTGCAGTGAAGCTGCACGTCACCGAATGCAGTTCGGCTGTGGGTACCAGAGTACAAGGGTACTCCCCGGCATGACAGCTGGCAGAAGGGTCAGTTGATCAATGTGCACTCGTTCATGCGACTGCTGAACAGCAGGTTCTCGCGAGCCCGAACAGGGTCACCCTGCCTGCCAGAAGAAGAGGAGCAACACGATGCCAGCAGTATCGGAAATGCCGCACCTGAGCAGGCGGTCTTGGCGGCGTTGACGCGGCGCAGTGCCTTGGATGTTAGGCAGCTGGACTGACCCAGCTTCGGCTGGTAGGTGGTTCCTTTGCAGGGCAGGCATCTGAAGCTGCCGGGTTTGCTCTTGCGGAAGCCGTGGCGGCATTTGAGCACGCCCATGGAGGTCCTGGTGATGTCCACTCCAGCGCGTGCAACTGCGCAGCAAGGTGCGATACAGCGCCGCCGGCGGCATTCAGTCTCCGAACTGTTCAGACTAATTCGCGCGGTGCCCGACACGCAGCATTCGGATGTCAGGTGCAGGAACTCACCGACACGGCCGCCGATCAAGATGAAATAGGAGGGATTGTCCACGGCTGTGGTGCCCCCGCGCCGCGCCTGCCGGTGCACCGCAGGCAGTGCCGCCCGAAGCGCGACTGGCAGATTGCCTTCGAAGCCTTCAGCTGGCGAACCTGCACGGTAGTCACAGCAGGGCGCATTGGTTTTCGAAATGGAGCAAGTCCCGCCATCGACCTGCAAATCAACCTGCAATGTCGTATGTAGGGTACCAGTACATACAAGCACAGCGCGCCACAGGCATGCCATGAGGCCCTGCCAGCGGCAGCACCCACGCCCGCGGGACAGAGCACTCAAGTCCCTTTCCCTTGCCGCGCAGCACGTTTCGCGGACGCAAACGAAACGTTGCTGATACAATTCGTGCCGAGCTGACGTGTGCACGACTGCGCAGCTCACATTGGCGCTTCGCTCATTACATCGATCGAGAACTGGCGTGTGCTGACAGGTGAAATGTAACAGGTGGGATTGGGGATGTTGAGGAGTATGTGCCGGTGCGCCCACACCACATCGCTGTCGAAATCTCCGACAGATTGCCCCTGTGTTTATGTATCACATCGACACAGCGGCTGAAGATGCTTTCAAACAATGATGATGAAATTCAAGGGGTAACGGTGCAGCCATTACGGCTGCGCGCACACAGGAAGAGTCCGTGCATGGCGTCCGGTGCCGCGCCGCGCTTTGAAAAAAATTGTACTGGGCGAGTTGCGCATTTAAATTTCGGATTCAAATGTCCGGTGAACGCACATGTTGTCTGCGGCTTCAGCTGCACTGATTGATAGCTCGGACGCTGCGACCAATCACACGGCGCAAAGTGCCGCCAGCAGCGCGATGCTGAGCATCACCGGTACAAACAAGACGCGTCGGGCACCGGGCGGTCGGTCGCTCTGCGCGCCAGCACACCGCTCTGAATGTGCATAGGAATGTGATGCAACCGGATCGTGCAGCAGAGTGTAGCTGTCGCTGGCCCTGCTCTAGAGGCGCAAGCTCCCGTACAGTGGTCTCGAGAGTGGTCTCGAGCTCATCGCATCAGCACAGATGCACTGCATGGACTCACCATGACCATACTGGAACGCCGCTACAGGAAGGTCGATCGCCGAGGCTGATTCCTTCAGCTCGCAAGGCGATGTTAGTGCCCGATTGGAGATGGGAGCTTCTGGTGAACAAACGCAAGTTGAGATTTTGCAGGCCGGTACACGTGGGGGGCAAGAATGTCGTTCAAGGCCTCTGGCGAACAACAGCCTGTGGCATGTTGCTTCTTGGAGTGGGGAGGTGTGCTGCAATCGTTGAAAAGTCCGGTGCAAGGTCCTGCTGGCAACGACGCTGTGGATCAATTCAATACAGCTCTTCAATCGAGGGCGCCCGCACCAGCAGCAGGCGCATCCTGCCACGGACGCTGCTAGTTGTAAGATTACTGGAGGTTTCCTGGTCGTGAGATGCGCTGTGCAATCCCCAAGCAGCATGTGCGAACCCCGCGTCACCGCTTGCCACCGCCAAAGCCCTTGCTGCCGCTGCCGCCCCTGCCGCCGCGGCCGCCCCCCTTGGCGCCCTTGCCGCCAGCCTTCCCGCGGCCGCTGCTGCCGCCGCCGCTGCCGTCCAGCTCGCTGGCCGTCTCCGCCAGCTCCTTCGCCGCCAAAGCGCGTCGTCCGCCAGAGCGCTTAAGGTGCTTCTTCAGTCCGTACTGGTCCACGAGCGCCCTGACCGCCAGGTCCATCTGCTTCTGCCCCGCCGCCGTCGCCACGCTGCATGCGGTGGCGAGCAGCACTTGAGGCGAGAGGAACATGGGACCACATGGCTAGAAACATGGGACCACATGGCAGGGTTTGATGGGGGCCCAGGCCCTTGCCGGCACCTGCAAGCCCCGCAATGCAGACGCGGCTCTCAGACAGGGAATAAGATACATCAACACATTCTTCCAGGGGTATATGCTGCTAGTGTGCGCGCGCCTGGTCTCTGATAAGCATGTAACGAAGTGCAATTGCAACACGCATCAACAGGGTCATGAGACTGATGTACGAAGGGTGCAGGAAGAGCGTCTCACGTGTGTCTCAGCTCGGACCAGGCGGGGTCTGGGGCCAACAGCCCGGTCAGAAACATTTCCTCCTCGGCGGCTGAGTCGGGCGGCGGCAGCGGCGGCGGATTCACGCCCCGTTCCACATCGCAGTTGTGGATGCCGACGAGTGCCGCCCGCAGCGTGAGCCGCACGGCCTGCAGGCCAGAGCGCTGAGATTTCAGACTGCAGACGTCAGTTGCGTTTTAGTCTGCTGATGGCAGTCCACGTCCCGCGGCACGTTGCAGTTGTGATTTGCCGGCAATCGCTGCCCGCAGCGTGAGTCACACGGCCTGCAGGCAAACCACAGGTGTCAGCTTGCGCACAGGTCGCTTTGCTGCTGGAGTGCGCCGCTCAGCCCACAGAGCGGCGGCCGGCTGCCGGGTGTGCTGGCCCTGCAGGCTGTCACAGCTGTCTCAGGCGACTCAAATGGCGGGCGGGAGGTCAGGGTGAGGAGGGACACCTCTCCAGCAGCGAACAGCAGCTGCAGATACGAAATGGCAGCGCCCATAGAAGAAGGCGCGCACGGCCGCCACTGCCGCCGCACGACCCTGTGCAGGTAGGCATCATGCCATACCACACAGAACATTGAGAATTCGCAGAACAAACCAAATCAGCGCACACCTCCTCGGGCAGGTGCCGAAGCCGCTGCACGAGCACGCGGGCGGAGCCCATCTCGCTGCGCATCTGCAGCGTGCCAGAACGCGCGGCGATAAGTTCCTCCACCGCCTCTGTCGCGTCCGCCTCCGGCGGCTGCTGTGCCGGCCCTGGCGCGGCCTGGCCGCCGGGCATGGCGGAAACCAGGCCGGTGATCGCCTGTTTCCGGGAAACGACAAGAGGGTTTGGACGCAGGGGTTTGGGGTTACAGGCAGGCGTTCAGGGGCGGCGATGGGCGCCACGACGGCTGTGGATGTGCACCACCGTGAAAGGCGCGCCCAAACTAAGCAAATGGAGTTCCAGCGCCGTTTGGCGTCAGGTCATAGGGAGCTTTCTCAGGGCATTGAGGCGCTTTTGATGTGCCGCATGCATTCTCAACCCCGCCATGACCACACCAGTCTGCCGCTGGCAAAATAGAAGCAATGTGTGATTCCGTCAAAACTGCCACCTGAACAACCATGCCGGGGCATTGCGTCCTCCGATCACAGTGGCACACGAGGCGCAGGCGCCGGCAGGCTGCCGACAGACAGCCCCACCTTCTGCATGCCGTTCCAGAAGCCCGGCTGGCCGTCGGCGGCGGCGGCGCCCGCCGCCGGCTGCCCGTTGGCTGCGGGGCCGACCAGGTCCAGCGCTGCCATATCGCCAAAGCCCCCACCGGCAGCCATCGCGGTAGCTTCGTCGGCGCCCGCCACCGCCGCCCGCAGCGGCGCCATTGCCGTGTTGGGCTGCAGCGTGGAGAGCACGTTGCGTGCCTGCAGTATCGCCGCCAGGCGCATGCCCTCCTGCACGGGTTGGGGACGCAGAGTTCAGGAGGTTTGGAAGATGGATTTCGGGAAACACAGGGAGTTTTGTCCAAGCAGCGCCTGCGGCAGGTGTCTTTTTCAACTGCTTCTGATGGTTTCAAGTACGGTCGGCATTCGAAGGCAGTGTCTTCCAGACGCAGCACCTCGTTTTCGTTTTCGTTGTTACAATGCAGCCTGCAGCACGTCCTCTGCTAAAAGTCACAAGGTCGGCAGGGCTTTACAAGGGAACCTCACCTTCGTCCACTCCTCCGGCTGCAGCACCTCATGCACGCGCGCCAACGGCACGCCCGCGGCCGCCAGCTTGCGGACAAAATCGTCGATGCTCCCGAACATATTACTGTGGCGTGTCCGCTCCTCAGGCCCCACCTGCGCATGATTCATCAACAACACCCGCAGGTTGCAGCAATCGTAACGACCGTGTGCGCGAGCTATTTTGCGTGAAGTCAGCACGCGGCAGCCTGCCAAGGCAACTCGGCAGCGGAAGAGCGCCTCACAGCAGGGTCCAAGTGATTTTGAGGAGATCTAATCTGAGGGCCGGGTCCAGGTAGGTAATTTTGAGGGCAGGGTGCAGGTAACTTTGAGGGGGTTTGAAATTGAGGGAGGGTTGTGTGGAGCGTTCGTGCCTCGAGGAGGGCGCTCTCCAGCGCCCGGCCGAACTCGGTGTCTGGATTCCACAGCCGCACCCCTGCGAGCGGGAGCAGCAGCAGCACATGAGCGGCAGGGCTGCGGAAACAAGATTTTGGAGTAGGAGCAGGTGACCACCTGTGCCTGCTGACACGACTGTGCTTTCAGGAGCGTTGCAGTCGTCGTGCCGGCAGCCCGTGCATGCTGCGGTCGTGGTCAAGGCAGCTGCTGCCGCCCGCCCAGATGCGAGTCACAAGGCCAGCAGCGGCTGCCGCGACTGACCAAACGGCGCACTGGAACACAGCAGAGCCTCCACTCATAGCAGTGCCATGCCTTGGAGTTGACGTTCGGCAGCTGCTGCAGCGCCGCCCGCAAGACGCTGGTGCAAACCCTGATTCGCAGTGTCAGCCGCAGCAAACCAGCACACGCCACACTCCCCAGGATCCTGATGTCACCCCCTCCCTTGACTTCTGGCTTTGAGAAGGATTGAGAAGGGAAATGTGGATTTCAGGTTCTGGGCCAGGGCATGGAAGCTGGAAGGAGCACCCACCGGGGGGAGCGGGTGCCCCGTTGCCATCGCCCATCTGCAGCCAGCTGGGCGACGGCTCATCGCGGGGCGCGCCGCAGGCTTCGAAGCCGTACGGGATGCCGCTGTCTGCAGGGCACAGGTGGTACCGACTCGAAACGCAGGGAACAGAAAGGAAATGGAGAATGCGGGATGAGAACGCCGGGATTGAAACTAGAGTCTCAGAGCCTCTAGGGTCCCCGGGCACTATCATACAGCAGCATTTTCCTACTGCCAGCGGTGCCTCCTGATTCCGGTGTCCTCATTCTGGGCGCACCGTCAAACAGCCACCAGTTGCTGCGGGGGTCGGGCGGGTCCTTGGGGTACCGCTTCACCGACTCGATCAGCGACACGCCGAGCGGCACGATGTCGAGCACATCCGTCTCCTGGTCCTCATGCGCGTTGAGCTGCACGCAAGGTTCAGGCGCACGGGGCTTGAGGAGCTGCGGTGAATTTGATGGTCCTGACATCTTTCTGGGTCCTTGTGCACGCTGAGCTGCATGTAGTACAGAGCTTGGGCAAATTGCTCAGGCGCGTTGCCTGAAACATGATGGAAGATCTTGCAGAGTGATGATGTTGCTTGCACAGATCTGCACCAATGACCACTGTTACAGAAACCGTCTCTCCGGTTCGTCCTCGCCATCACTGCGGAAGCAGGCGGCCGCCGTGAGCGCTGCCAGCTGGTTCTTGTACACTCAGTGGAATGCCCTGTTTCGTAGCCACCGGTTTTTCCAAGGGTTGCTCTGCGTGAGGTCATATTTTCAAATTTCTCACCGGGTCGTCCTCGCCGTCGCTGCGGAAGTAGGCGGACGCCATGCGCTCTGCCAGCTGGTCCATCTCCGCGGCGCCCATGACACGCGAGTCAGAGCGGTCGCCGGTGCCGGAGGCCGTCGCGCCCGCCGCTATCAGCGCCTCCCGGTACCGCCGCACCTGCAGGGACCAGACTTTGGCTTCAATGAGCAGGCACGTTTCGTTTGGTCATGTGGCCAGGACCACACGAAGACTGAGATGGTCACGCTTCCCGATATCTGGAGCATGAGTCTTGAGGAGGGTGGCAATGGTCGCCATCCTCAGCGCCTCCCAGTTCCGCCGCACCTGCAGCGGGGCAAGGTTTCATAATTGGCCCTGGCTCCCCGGCGTCGGGGCCACCCTTTGTGGCGGCCCGCTTCTGGCGAAGCTTCCTTTCTAAGTGACCACCCTACCAACTCTCTGTGCACATAGGTGCGTACGGTAGGCTGACCGCATGGCGCGCACCAGGGGTGGGTAGTGGCCCAGGCTCGTTAGCGGCATGCCGCCCAATGGCAGGGCCGCGCTTCCGCTGGGGTTCTGCCATAATCATATAAGAGTCGCACACCTCTGCATTGACAGATCTGTGTGCACTTGGGCATGCGGTACGCACCACGGGCGGGTAGTGACTTAGGCTCTCCGGCGTTGGCCGCCCTTTGCGGCCAATCCATCTCTGCTGAGGCGTCATGTCCAATTGAAAACAGGACACGGTCCATATGTACGTGCTTGAGCAGAACGTACCACAGGGGGATAGTGGCCCAGGCTCTCCGGCGTGGGGGCGCCCTTTGCCGCTCCCCGCTTCCGCGCCGCGCGCTGCAGCCACCTGCGCGCCTTGACCTGCTGCAGCACAGCCGTGCGCGCCTCCGCCAGCCGCTGGATGGCATCGCCGTTCTGCATCCTGGTTGAAGACGCAGAAACACTCAGAGCAATCAGAAAATTCATCGGTGAGAACACAGCCGTGCGTGCTCCAGCCAGCCGCTGCATGGCATCGCCGTTCTGCATCCTGTTTGAAGACGCAAAACACTCAGCACAATCAGAAATTCAGCAGTGAGAACACAGCTGTGCGCGCCTCCGCCAGCCGCTGGATAGCATCGCCGTCCTGCATCCTGTTTGAAGACGCAAACATCGTCAGGAAGCTTACTGCCAACTAGGCATAGCAGCAAGGAAGCCAATAGGACCCGAGAGTCCAGAAGGCACCGCCAGCAGCTGGATTGCTTCGCTATTCTGTTATCCTGTATGCGTGAGGATAGCGAATGCTAAAGTGCTCTGAGCGGTCCCTCTGTAAACCCTCCCAGGTGCCATCGGCGCTGCGCTTTAGGGTTTGGTCCTCAACTCCAGGGTTGTGTGTTCACCTCTGCAGGATCTCCCAGGTCTCGTCGCTGGGGAGGAGCAGCTCGCTGACGAGGTCAGTGCTGAGCTGCGTGTCCGTTTCCGACAGGCCCTCAATGCCGCGCCGCCGCCGCAACCCCGTCAGCGCCACCTGCATGATTGGATGCAAAAGTGACTGAGTACCTCTTTGCACATGCGTGCACCATGCTAATTGGTGCGGTCATGGCACCAATTAGTTTCGTCTGTCTGCACGGCACCCTTCAGTCGGCAGAGGCAAGTTTGGCTGGAAGTTGTGCTGCAGCGAGCGACGATGGCTGCGTCACCAGCCCCACAACCTTGATGTGCGTTGAGCAAAAGGTGCTCCTCAGAGCGCCAGACGATGTGCAGTGAAACAATCGACGACAGCGACGCCCTCTGGACTGCTGAATCATCGACTTCTGACTTGTCTTGAGGGTCGTTGTGAGGTGCTGCTCTGGCAAGCGGGTGAGCCGTGTGCAGCACGTGTACGGACTTCGAGTGATGGAGTTCAAATCATTCCAGCGCTATATCGGGGGTTCTCTTGCCTTGAGCGTCGTCATCAGGTCCTCGTCGGGCAGGCGGGTGACGTCCTTAACGAGGCAGTTCATCAGCTCGGGCGTGGTCGGGCAGATGGCGCAGAGCGAGATGCGACCCCGCAGCAGGTCCGCCACCGCCTCCCGCAGCCGCGCCTTCACCTGCGCCCGCTGGATCAGCTGCAACACGGATGTCAAGTCAGCGAAGGAACACAATTGACCGTGCATGAACTTTTGGGTCAAGAGCGCCAGGTCCGCCACCGCCTCCCGCAGCCGCGCCTTCACCTGCGCCTGCGTCGCCTGTAGGTCCAGGGCGCAGTAGCGTGTTCAGTGAACAGTACCTAGCATGGAGGGTTTGGCTGCGCAATTGCAGCAGAAGGTCTGCCACCGCCTTCCGCAGCCGCGCCGGCGTCACCCGGGGTGCAACAGCAGTGTTTCGTTCGCTGAGACTCAATCGACACCATTTCAACGAGCTAGGGATGAACGTTGTGTGTTCGTTGCACACCAGCAGGACTGCCACTGCCTCTGGCAGCTGCGCCTTCACCCGCCTGCACCACCTGGCGCAGCTCGCGCTTGATTCTGTGTCCGGCGCTTGCTGTCTGATGATTCGACCGGCCGGGATGCAATGTCGGCAAGCCCACCTGGACCTGCTGCGAGCCTTCAGCATTTGGCATTTGCGCGCCAGTCCCTTCCCTCGCCACTCGGCATCATCGCTCAACGCCTGTGAACCCCTGTTTGTGTGCTCAAAGCTCGGCGCGCCTGGGGCGCCACGTTTGCAGAAAGCGCAAGCTCACCTGGACCTGCCGCAGGCCTTCAGAGTCCGACTTTTGGCGCGCCTGGTCTTCCAGTACCTGCGTGTCGACACTCAGCGCCTTCTCGTCCTCCTCCGCGATGCGGGCCGCGCGAGCGGCAGCCTGTCCATCGCAAAGGGGCAAATTGAACATGCTGAAGAACTGCAATAAATGCCAACCATTAGCGCCTGCTGGCCCTCCGCAACACGTGCCGCCCGGCCACGGCCTGTCCAGCACAAAGAGGCTGACCTAGCATGTGTGAGAAGTGAAACACAAACCCAATGTGCAAGCGCTGTCGTGTTGACCGTCATCACCTGCTGTTCCTCCGCAGATTCGCGCAACCCCAATGCAGGAACCCGACTAGAGTGTGGCCTTAGACACGTGGCTCTCTGTTGGAGGGGGTCCGCCGGAGACGCTTTCCTTCTTCGTGGCAAACTTGACAAAGACGTGACAGGCACAACAAGGAGCCTCGCCTTTGGGTTGCCGAAAGGCCAGCATCGGCAACACAGGAATTAAGTCACAAACACGGAACAAACCAGCTTCATTGCAATTTGACGTGAACAGCTTGCCTCGGGGTCGCCGGCCTCGGCGCGCGCGGCATCGATGATGTCGGCCAGAATCGGCAGCACCGGGACGCCATAGCCCAGCAGCAACAGCGTGTGGCGCAGCTGCCACACCACCTGGCTGCGCTTGATCTCCTGCAGGCCAGGCCGCAAGTGAAAGTGTGAAACACGTGGAAGCACTCGGGATATGGGGAGCTCCAGCAGGCAGGGGCGGCACGCGGCAGCGCGCTGCAGCCCTGCACCAGCATACATTGCAGCCGCGACACCGCCTGCACAGCTCCTCTGCCTCGCACTGCGTCGCGCCGGAACCCAGCATCTCGACGGCCTAGCAGTCAGGCTTCCTACGGGGTTGAAATGTATATGGAAAGGAAGACCCTGCATCGACAGCGGCATTGAGGCCAAACAGCTGCTCCGCCTCGCGGCGTGTGGCGCTGGAGGATTGAGCTCGATTGTTCATCCATCGACGCTTTAGAGAAGACTTCAGGAAGAGGGAAGGCGCACGTCGACGACGGCGTTGAGGCCGAAGAGCTGCTCCACCTCGCGGCGCGTGGCGCCGGAGGTCATCATCTCCATGGCCGATCGATCGAGCGCCGCCAGGTAGCCCACCAGGTCTCGCCACGAGCGCGGTCTCAGCTGCACAGGTTGATAAATTGAGAACCGACTAAAGAACAGATCAAAAGAGGATGAGGGGGATATTATGGGAAACGTTGCGGCGCCGCCAGGTAGCCCACCAGCTCCCGCCAGGTGCATGGTCTCAGCTGCACAATTCAATAGCCCACCAGGTTCCGCGGCTGACGCTGCAGACAGACACAGAAGAACTGTGACGTTGACATTGGCAATGGCGGTGAGGCTCATACTGAGAGTTAAGGGAAAATGGTTACATCGCCACCAGGTAGCCCACCATGTCCCGCCACGTGCGCGGTCTCAGTTGCACAGGTTGAAAAACAGACCCGAGGAAGACTGAAAGGGTGAGTGTGGGGAAACATTGCGGCGACGCCAGGTAGCTGGCCGGATCCCGCCAGGCATGCGGCTGAGCTGCTGGCACGAGGCAACCTCGGGGGAGGTGTTTCCGCGAGAGCTTGAGGGGAGACATGGTGAGGTGGTCTGCCGGGCTCTGACGGGTGCCGCGGCTGGCGCTGGGGCCACGAGCGAGAATGACAAGAGCTGCAGAACCGAGTGCTTGAGGACAACTTTGAGGACAGGATTGCATGAGAGGATGTAAACATGGGGACGCCACGTCGCATGACTGTGAGCCACTTGTGCATGTGAGATGGGGACGATATGCGAAGGTAGACCGAGGGTACTCACCGTGAGGATGGCCCAGAGCAGGGCATTGCCGAAGTCCCGCGGGCTGCGCAGCGCCGGGCACGCCTGCGGCGGCGACCAGCCGACGGGGCCCTGCAGGAGATGTGGCACGAACCAACGGTCATTGCTGAGCAGCCGGGCTTCCACCAGTGGCGGCTGAGCTGTTGAACGACACCATAGCTGGCACGAGCAGCAGCTGTGCAGTGCATGGCACCCGGCCTGCATGGCTGTGCAGTAGGGAGAGTAGGAACACGACAGCTACTGCCTCTGATGGCTGGTCCAGCGAGTTCCAGCAGTGGTTTCATCGGGCTGTGTGATCCAGGCCTCAGATTGCATTGCGAGCCACGCTGCGAGCCACGCTGCTAGCCACGCTGCTAGCCGCGCGGTAAGAAATAGAATACGGATAAATAAGAATAGAATAAGAAATAGAGCCACACTGCAAACCACAGGTGGCAACTCACACTGTTTCGGGGAGGGGCCAGACGAAGGCAGGAAAGGAAGGAGCAAGGACGGACCAGGAAGGGGGTGGGCGGCCCCATGGCGGCGTCCGCGACGGCCGCTCGCCACAGAGCGCGGGCCTCTTTGCCACGCACGCGCGTCCTCGGCCGCCGCGTCTCCGCCGCCTCCAGCGCCGCCGCCACGCCCGGCGGCAGCAGCGTCCCCAGCCCATACTTGGACTCGTCCACCGCCAGCAGCGCCGGCTGCACGGTGCCGGCACAAGAAAATCGTCAGATCTGTACTCGTAGTGCCCGTCTGTTGGTTTTGTTTGCTGCGCTGCCACTGCGGTGCCCGGCGGCCGCAGCGTGCCCACCCTGTACCGCGAATCGTCCACCGACAGCAGCGCCGGCTGCGCGGCAGCAGCCACAGAGGCTTTTTGCAAGATTGTTAGCAAGCCCTCTTCTGCGCTGGTTTATGCCTCTTGGACTCGTTTGTTGATCACCACTTTAATCACCTACAAGGGCCAGTTGCGGAGGCACAGATGGAGTGGTCCAAAGGTTGAGGATTGTGCAACAAAATGAGACGGTCCCTCAAAGACTCCACCTTGCGCAAACCCATGGCGCAGGCAGAGCATTGCCGACCTTATGCAAAACCTCTTCCATGCAAGACACACACATGTGGCAGAATAAGCACCCCCCCTCGTGCATGGCCTCCTCCGCTTCATCATTTCCTCGGGCTGCTCGAAGTGAGTAGGGTTTCATTGAAACTCTGAGACGTAAATGACGGGACCGGCGTCCCACCTGGCGCACAGCCTCCTCCGCTGCCTCCGCCTCCTCCTCCGCCGCCGCCAGATCGTCCTCCTCCTCAAACTCCATGTCGTCTTCCTCCTCCTCGTCATCCTCCGAATCGGAGTCCATGGTGTCGAAGCCCTCGTCGTCGCTCTCGCTGGCCAGGTCACTGTCAGCTTCCCCCTCCAGCTCGTCCATCGACGCTGCGGAGCCTGCGGGACAGCGTAGGAGTTTCAGAGTTCTTCTCAATCTTTAAATCATTTCCTCCACCCAAGTCGCAGAGCCTCAGCCACCGGGTGTCAGGTTCCTCCTTCGGTACCTCCTTCGAGATCGCCCTCAACATCGGATATCGAGGCCCTCATCGACGCTGCAACAGCGATGAGAGGTTCGAGGGGCAACTGAGGCTTGAAGATGGCTGTGGGCTAACGCAAAGGGGCATGCTACCCCGCTCCGCAGCATCGCTCTCCTAATTAAGGACCCGTTGGTAGCATGTTTGGATACCAGAGCCCGGAGTGCGCACTTGCTGCCGCCACCAGACAACAAGACGTGCCATGCTTTGCGTACGATACTCTGCAGCAATGACAGACGCCTTTGCAAAGCCATTCTGTGTTTTCTGTTCGTCGGAGACATAAGTAATGGCGCACTTGCGACGGCCTCCTCCAGCCAGGCGCGCCGCTGCTCCGCGGCGGTGCCGGCGCGCAGCACGCCGGCTCCTTCCAGCTGCCCGTCCGGCGGCGGCTGCGGCACGGCCGCGGGCGCGAGGCCGACGGCGGCGCGGTGCGAGGCACGCGCCTCCAGCAGCCACGTCAGCAGCGCCGGCTGCTTCAGCAGGCCCTTCAGGAAGATGTGCTTGCGCACGCTGCAGGTCGAATGACGGGTGCTTCATTGACCTATGTTGTCGAGGCCTCGGAACGATGCTGACCGCGGCACTGTGCTTCAGCAGGCCCTCGTCAGAAGACGTGCTTGCACGCGCTGCGAGTAGGCAATGACGTGGCTGCACTGCAAATCCGAAAGCAGCTCTGAAAGCAGCTCTGCCACAGGTACAGGGAGATTTCAGATCCTGAAGTTCGGGTGGGTGGCTGTACCTGGTGGCGGCGTGCAGGACGTCGGTGGGAGGAAAAGAAGCAGCCGCTACCAACGCCCAAGTTCTGAAAAGCGTCCAGTTCCTCTTCCACTTCCCCAAAAAGTCACCTGGTGGTGGGGTCCAGGATGTCGGTGAGCGGCACCCAGGCTAGGTCCAGCGAGGGGCGCGGCGTGTGGCTGCCGCGCCGCCGCGGCCGCCGCTTCAGCGCCGCAAACCGCTGCGGCAGGTCCTCCTGCCCCTGCACCTGCGGCAGGAAACAGGGTGAATACTGTCAGACGGCAATCTGTTGTGCGCCTGTGCAAGGGCGTGGTGTTCGACTAGCGCATGCAATCCCAGCGGCATGCGAAAGGGCTTCTGTCGAGGGGTAGGCACGCGGACGCGGCTGCTGCCAGCATATTGTGTGCAGAAGGGCAGTGCCGGAGCCATCTCGTGCCGGAATGCCTCTGACTGACACAGAAAGGATATGGGTACGCCCTAGGTCCGACACCCTGACATCCTCACCTGGCGCGGAAAGACGGCGTACTTGCCGTGGGGGTACCACACCACCGTGTCCGGGCGGCCCATGAGGTGCTCCTGGTTGAGCAGCCCTGCAGGCCGTGAAGGGAGCACTTATAGGCATGCACAACTTTACATTCTTGCAACACAAGGAACAGAGCGGCAATCCCTTGGCCGTCAATGGACTTGTGAGCCCTTGCAGATGTGTGCAGCTGATCCGCAAATGTCAGCCTGCGATCCAGCGAGTCAGGCAGGCACGACTGCTGTGCTTCGGGGAGTAGTCGACAAAGCAGGGACAGGGACACAGTCAACTAAGCCCACCTCCAGACTCCTCCCACATCTCGCGGCACGCAGTGCTGTGGGCTGAGTCGTCTTCTGGCTCCCGCTTGCCCCCTGCAGCACGCCCCAGATACGACAACTTGCACGTGGAGCCTGGCGTGATCAAACTTACGGCTGCCTGACAGGGCCGGTGCTGCTTGCCAGGCATGACTCCTCGGACGTAATGAGCGCTGCACCATGCATTGCAATGCTGCTTCGAGCGTCTGGATTGCTGCCGTGCACAGCGATCACACTCCACAGGGATCACACTCATCCAGCGTTCCAGGTGTTGCAGTGCAGGGTGCAGTGCAGACACGTGTCAATTCTTTAATATGAGTCAATGGCTCACCTAGCAGGTTCCAGGTGTTGCGGCGCACGGTGCGGCGCGTGGCTGTCGCATCGGAGTAGTCGGGCCGCCCCAGCAGCATGAGCAGCTCGCCGCGCTTGTCGAAGGTGTACACCAACATGCCCGCCGCCCGCCACTGGCTGTTCTCCGGCTCCCGCAGCTGGCTGCCCAGGTACCTGCAGTTGTGATATATACAACAATACATGTGGAAGCACGCTTCAGCGCATACGTAAAGACACCAGCACGCCCGCCGCCCACCACTGGCTGTTCTCCGGCTCCAGCAGCTGGCTGCTCAATGGTATATTGCAACCGACTTGCACTTGATGGAGTGGAAAGACACAGTGAGGTTAGAGTGACGGAGTTTTTCTAATGTGAGGAGGTCAGCTACGAGCACGTCCTTTGCTTCTTTGCTTCTGCTGGCTCAAGTGAGCTATGGACATTAGGGCCATGATCAGATGCCCGAGCTCCGGCAGCTTGACAGCGCTCACCCGACCACATACTTCTGCCAGGATTCCTTGTTCAGCGGCCTGCGCGTCTCCCCCGGCGACTCCATCGCGATCTGCTGCGCAAATGCGCGCTGCCACCAAGCGGTGCGCGGCCGTCGGCCGCTGCGCCGCCGCTGGCTGTACTCTGCAGCCACGGAAACCGCACCAGCTTTTGCAGCAGCTCAATGCAAAAAAACCTGGCCTCAGCATTTTGCCGCCAACCTGACTTGGGTTTGCACTGTGAGACTTGGTTTTGCACTGTGAGACAGGCCGGGCGAGGCGCCACCACAGGGGCCGCTCACTGCCCGCATGTCAGCACACGTATGCACATGCGCACCTCGGCGTGCACCAGTGCGGACTGCTTCTCCAGTGTCGGAGCTGGCCAGGACGTCTCCCATGTAGCGCTCCAGCAGCTCGTCCAGCTGCGCCGATGGGCCAGCGTCGCCGTCGCCGCCGCCGCCGCTGCCGCCGCGGCCATTAGAGCCGCCGCTGCGACTGGGATTGTCGTGGATACGGAGGGAGGGGCCGCCGCCCCGCCGGCTGCCGCTGCGACTTCTGCTGTTCCCCGACGGCCTGCCGTCGTCTGAGCCCAGCCTGCCGCTGGGCTGCCGCGGCGGCTGCCGCGTGCTGCGTGACGGCTCGTCAGGGCGCTGTGACCCTTTGGGCTCGCCGCCGTACCGTCCATTCCAGCCGTCCTGCAAGGAACCACCCTTTGCGCCGCTGCCCCTGCCGCTGCCGCCCCTGCCGCTGCCGCCGCCGCTGCTCCTGCCCGTGATCGTGCAGGCCTGGTGCTGATGCTGCCGATGCGACGCCGGCAGCGGACCTGCCGCGCGGCCGGCGCCGCGCAGAGCTGCACCGTACATGAACAGGCTGCGACTGGATCCGAGCCTCGTCCCGCATGCTGCGCCTCCAACGTCGCCGCACCGCTGCCGCAGCGGCAGCAGTGACACCATGGGCATAATCGCCGTCCGCAGAAGTGGGTCGCTGGCGGCATCGCTCAGCACAGGACATCTCGACGCGTGGTGGAGCATTGAGCCAGCTGCAGCATGCTGTGTGCTGAAGCTACGTGTCGACGCGGCGTGCCAAGGCCGTCAGACACTTTGCCCTGAGCATTGGGCTTTGTCAGCCGGCCACAGGAAGCGACAAGGGATGCCGAATGGCCGCTGGCACAGATGCCAGGAGGATTGGTGCTGATCGCTCCAGCAGCCTTACTGTCGACAGACCCGAAATCGGTCCCGATGATCAATTCCGAAACAATGCTTGTCCACAACGGCATCCAGCGTGGGACCACACGACTGCCTAACAGGATGCGACGCGATCAGCATCAAGGTTGAGGCGTGCTCAAGGCTTATGTGGATGCCCGAGGCCGTGTTACGCAACCAAACTGTGCCGGCCCACAGCTCATGCTGGCTTTCATCCTCTTTTGAGTCTTCATACGTAGCGAGTGTCTCCACCAGAAGGGGATGCTTGCTCCAGCACGAGTTCCCTTTCTGCAGCTCGGAGCGCCCGAGGAGGTGCAGCCATGCGAACTTCCTTCTCTTTGAGCTTTGAGCTGCCCACAATGCTATTGTCCCACATCTCGAGACGATACATGCCCCCCGCCCTCGCTGCAGGTCATACGGATTTTGACTGCCAGACACCAGCGTCGACAACCCTGGCACAGACGACGTCGAGGCTGGCACCATGCCACCGAAACGGGCGGCAAATGCAAATGAAAAATTGAACTTGAGCAAGTCGTCGAGCAGGAAAGATGCCACAGGCCGGCCTTTTACGTCACCAGATGCGCCACCTGCTGCCGACCCACTATGGGAAGAGGTGTGGTGTGCGAGTTGACAATAACGACATGTCATCATCGATATTAAAGCAGCTATTAGACGACATGAAACCTCGTCATTACTTCACAGGCGCTGACCTCCAAGACATGGACCCAGGATGTCAGCCTGCTGCCAGGTGAAATTGCGCGGCAAGGGCCACGGCTTCTCGGCAACAGGACTGACAAGTGGTGTACACTGCTTGAATGTAGAGAGATCTAGTCAAACGAGATCATTGTGAACAATAATGCAGACCCGACCAAGTGTGCGGCGTGGGGCCCGCTGCGGAGCCGCATCCTGCGAAGCTGTGCCCAGATTGCTGTGAGCAGCAGCAGCGCCTTAGACGACGCATTCAGCACCGAGGTGCTTTAATCGCCGACGCAGGCAAGATCGCTCCGAAGCTGTACAGCAGCGCCATGCGCCAGCGTAGTCAGACGGCGAGGCGTCACAGAGCAAAGCTGTATATGCGCAGGCGACAGGCCTCAAGACACTGGCGTTCACTGAGTGCTGCAGCCTCGCACGGCTTGTGCTGCCCAGCGCCAGCGCGCCGCAGCTCAGCTCGATCAATCTGACCGGCTGCACGGCGCTGCAGTATGTGTTCGTCCAGAGCGCATCGATGCGGACGCTCAGCCTGCAGGGCTGCTCAACACTGAGGAAGGTGAGCCGTTTACTTCCTGCATCAGCAGTATGTGCATCAGCAGTATGCTCTGTGCATCAGTGCCCTTGCTGGCTGACGTGAAACACTAGTTTGGCAGCTGCAGGTCATCCTCTCGTGTCCGTGCCTGCAAAGCGTCGATTTTGGAGGATGCACGCAGCTATCCAGCTTGCTGCTCACAGCAGGCAGTGAGCTGACCGTGCTGGACCTCTCAGATTGCCAGGTGAAACGGTCTTTCTGCTGAGTTGTTTAGGGTTAAGGCCCTTGGCGCAAACGACACAGCGACCTACCTCCTGATGCAGGTTATGACTGAACGGAGAATCAGATGCCCTGGGCTTTCTGCCGTGGCACTGCCGCCGCTATGCACTCCGCCTGCTTCTGAGCCTCCTGTCCATCCGTCGATCGCCCAGACCCTATTGGTGTGCCCCCTTGTCATTCCAAAAGATGACAGACCTGCACCGCAACAACGGTACAGCAGACATGAAATGCTCCGTCATTGTCAGATTACCTGTTTCCACGTCGTAGGAGAGGTTCAGAGAAACAGGCAGCTGGACGCTACCGCTTGACCGCCGGCACACCCTCGCGGCAGCTGCGGAGTTGGCAATGCAGAGGAATGCGCCATCAGCAAATGCATGAGTAGATCATGTGTAGAAGAGCATTCGGGTGCAAAATGGCACGATTTTTCCCGAAGCAGCGCAGTGCATAGTCTATGTATACCCAGGACCCGCAGGCGGCCGCCGCCGCCGCCGCTGCCGCCACACATTGCCAATTCGCATCAAATCGTCTCAAGCACGGGAGGTTTCTCAAGTCAGTCAGAGACGGCTTGGTCAAGGATCCCTGAATTCCTGCCCGGCAGGCCTGCCACTGGTCTGTTGCTGCTGCACCTCGCCCTGCTGTGCGTGCTGCGCATTGTATTCGGCATTAGCTCTTAGTGTGCTAATCACACCAGCTTCAGTGCGAACTTGAGAAGCAAACTGCAGTTCTGCATATTCGTCTCGATTGATCGTATCCTGCACCAGCCCCAATGGGTCCACCCCTGGCAGTTGGCGGCGTCGGCGCCGCCGTGAGTTTTGAGGATGTTGCACGGATCGCCCGTGGCGACGGCGTGACGCTCGACGTAGCGGCCCGCGAGCGGCTCAAAAAGGACTCGCCGGCCAGGAGCGCCACGCTCGACTTCAGCGACGCATCCGCGGAACCTAGGGCCTACACCGAATGGCTCTCTAAGCCACAGGCGCGGGCGGCACTGCTGGCGCGGCTGCTGCCCATCGTCAACGGCCGCAGCAAGGTCCGCCTGGGCGTCGTGGAGCTGCTGGTGCGCCTGCTGCAGCAGGACGCGCCGCTGGCTCAGTTGCTACCGGCGGCGACGGCGGACCGTGACGTGCTGCAGAGCCTCGCCACTACGTTGCCGCGGCAGGCGGGCTCGGCAGCTGGCGAGCTGTCGTCTGCGGAGGCAGCAGTGGTGGACACCGGCCTCAGCGCGGACGAGCGCGCGGTGCTACAAACGGGTCAGCCGATCGCCGCCGGCATCGCCGCCGTCGCCATTGCGGATGCAAGGGAGCTGCTGACGGCTGCGGCGGCAGTCACGTCGCTCAGTGCGGAGGCCCTGCAAGCCGACGTGAGCTCCTGGACACCCTGCATGCATTTGTGCATTGAAAGCATGGTAGCCTACCTTGTTGGTGCCAATGGGTTGGCAGATACCAGCGCAAGCACTCACAGCCTCATGACAGCGCCAACCTGAGAGATGCACCCCATGTACAGCATCGCGCAGGTCATGCTCGTTGAACACAGAACGATGCGGTCAGGCGCCGGATGACCGTGTGCGTCCTGCAGGTGACCGCGTTCGAGCCAGAGGCCCAGGAGGCTGCACCCGTCAAGGCGGCAGTTGCGGCGGCGGAACAGCTGACGGCCCTGCTGGCAGGGTCGAAGCAGGTCAACCCCCGCAAAGGCGGCGCCGGCGTGGTTGCCGGCATCAGCGCAGCCCCGCAGGTGAAAAGCAGCATGCTGGGAAACAAGCTGCAAGGCACCTGTGGCCATTCGATGGCAGGTGCAGGCATCTGCACGTGCAGTCCCTTTGCTACAGCATCGCCCGTAAAGCCTGGCAGCGGCACGTGCACTGATCTAAATCTTAAACATGAAGGTGTGGCTGTCGTCCGTTCGGCAGGCCCTGGGCTGCGCGGCGGATGCAATCGCAGCCGCGGCGGCGCTCGTCAAGGCGGAGCTGACGGCGGCGGCGCCGATGCCGGCGCGGCTGCAGGCCCTGCCGCCGCCGACGCGGCAGCTCACGCGCGCCCTGGGCGACGCGACACTCGCGCTGCACGAGCTGGCGGGCCACAGCCGCGAGCGCTTGTCGAGGACGGATGCCAAGCTGGACGGCGGCTCGCAGGTGGGCCCTGGTAATTGAAGAGCGGGTGAAGTACTCGTGGTGAAGCTTGCATCCTGGCACGTACACACATGCATTGCCTGGCATGGTTCTGCGCCAGAGATGATGACGTGGCAGGCAAGCGGCAGCGGGCATGAAGAAGTGTGCCGCCTGACGAGTTTGCGCACGCCGCCGGCACAGGACATGCGTGTCAAAGCAGCACCTTCCATCTTCTTCATAAATTCAGCTACTCCCACTCATCTCAGCTCATCCCGTGTTTGCTGCAGGGCCTTTTCGCAGAGGCCGACCGGATGTACAGCCGGCTGCCTGATGGCAGCGCGCCGGCATCGGCGACTCAGGCGGCGCTGCTCCTGTTGCGGCTCGCAGAAGCGCTGCCGCAGGTGCTGGGCATGGAAGCGCTCGCGGCAGACATGCTGCTTCGGCAACAGGAGGTATGCTGCCCACCACAGGCGTGTTGCACTGCTCGTGATGCTTCTGTTACTGGCTTCTATCATGATGAGAAATCCTGGGCGGCCAGGCTGCATGTCGACAAGTCAACACCAGTCAGATGGAGCCATGTCTGGGAGATTGCCCGGCTGGACATCCATAGAAACGGTGTTCAAGCGCTTTCTCCGACACCGTCTTGTGCTGTTCAATAGCAAGTGCATTTACACTTCACTCCAGGGCCCAGCAGCGGGCGCCGCGCAGCCCGCGGCCGATGCGGCGCCGCCCAAGCGCAAAGGCAAAGGCCCGGCCGGCCCGGTGCTCGGCAAGGGCACGGCTGTCGTACGCAGCATCGTGGACGCGGCGGCCACAGGCGCCGCCGAAGACACAGCCGCAGCGGACATTGCCGTCAGGTAGGTTGCATCATTCTGTTCTTGCTGCTGCCTCCTGACTGCTCGACCTGTGGAGTCCTTTCTTGCTACATGAATCGGACATGTGGCGGCACCATCCTTGCGTGATGGCCGCATGGCCTTGCCCAGTGTTGCCAATCCTTGTTCAACCTTCCTCGACCTTGAGCTGTTTGTTGCCGCTGTGCAGGATGGCGGCGCTGTCCATTCCGGCCACCGAGGCAGCGGCGCCGGCGGGCGACGTGGCCGAACAGCAAGATGGCGGCGCCCCGAGCGGTGACGCAAGCGGTGACATACGGCAGGCGGCAGCGCGCGTCGTGGAGGCACTGGACCCGGCACAGCCGCAGCTGCGGCGCCACCTGTCGGTCCTGCGGGCCACTCTGGAGGCAAATCAGGTGCTGCTGCTGTCGTTCAAGTTGCCTGTACTTGACAGAAGACCGTCATGTCTACACACTGCAGCTGAAATCTGGTCCTCCTGCCCGACTGGATCGGTCCCATGCTGGCCGTCCATCCAGGATGCGGCACAAGCGCCTCGCAGGCAGCTGTGCCGACACAGACTGAGCATGAGCCATTGCCGCGCCGCCTTGCAGGTGCAGCGGAAGCCGAAGATCCCGAAGGGCACCCGCGACCTGCTGCCCGACCAGATGGCGATCCGAGAAATGGCATTCCGCACGTGCGCCTCAAACGCCTCGATTCCACCAACAATATGAATCACGTGCTCACTCAGGGATGAAGTGACCAGCTGAAATCTGACTGGCTTCCAGATGCCGCTCAGACCGCACCTCTGCGCAGCATTCAAAGCTTCAGGCTGCTCCACTGACAGCGAGGAAGATTCAGCGACAAGAATAGCGTCAGCCTCGCAGGATCACGGGCGTTTTCCAGCGGCACGGCGCGGTTGCCATCGACACGCCGGTGTTTGAGCTGCGGGAGACGCTGATGGGCAAGTATGGAGAGGACTCCAAGCTCATCTACGACCTGGCCGACCAGGGCGGCGAGATACTCAGCCTGCGGTGCGCCTCTTGACGAATGCGTTTACTGCCATGACATGTATACTGGCATGAAATGTATCTGAAGGCAGTAAGTCAATCCACGACCTGACCGACCGGGGCGGCGAGATCCTCAGCCTGCGCTGCGCTCGGCTGCCTGATGGTCCCTCGAGAAGACAACAGCATGGCGTCTGTTACATTCAGCTGCCTGGCACTCCTCGAATGCAGCATACGCTATTGGAGCATGGCTGCATGTGCGACCTGCGGGAGCGCAGGGTGAGATGACACATGATGTGTCACGCAATGTTTTGTGGCTGCATTTCCCAGCAAGCTTGCTCTTTCTGCACATGCAGGTACGACCTCACGGTGCCGTTTGCGCGGTACATCGCGCTCAATGGCATCAGCAACATCAAGCGGTACCACATCGCCAAGGTGCAGCCCCTAGTGCCCTTTCAGCGGTGTCAGCGCAGCTTTTGTGTGATCACTGCGGGTCAAGCATAACTCGACTGCAGTCGACAGCATCCAGTGAGCAGTCTGCAAGCCTGCATGAAGTATGGCAAGCACAGGCGTCATCCCCTGCACCAAGCTGCCTTGCTGAGCCCAGCAACGCCGCCGGCAACCGCAGGTGTACAGGAGGGACCAGCCGCAGATGAACCGGGGCCGCTTCCGCGAATTTTACCAGTGCGACCTGGACATCGCGGGCGCCTACCCGCTCATGGTGCCCGACGCCGAGATCCTCAAGGTTCGCACATGGATAACTGATAGCGATCTCAAACAGCAGCGCCACCAACACGCATCTCTGCTGTCGATGGCTGGCTGCTGTCCCGGCGGCAGGTGCCGGCGGCGCTGCGGCTGGTGCAGCCTCTTGATTGCACTGGTGGAGTCGATGTCTTAGCACCTCCAGTGTCTTTCCTGAATCTTCTGGACCCCGCCTGCAGGTGCTGGTGGAGGTGCTGGCGGGGCTGCGGCTGGCGGACGCAGACGCGCCCTATGGCGGTTTTGTGGTGAAGCTCAACCACCGGCGGCTGCTGGACGCGATGCTCGCCGTCGCCGGCGTGCCGCCCCACAAGTTCAGGTGCCACATATCTGTGACTCAAATTTGCCGTGAAACACCTTTGCTACCGGTGTTGCAGACAAGGCAGGGCATCAGAAACAGGCAATCTGAAGCGTTCTGCCCACGACACATGCATCATCTCTCCGCAAGGATTCGAATCCCACTGTGCTTGGGCAGATATGTGTCGGAATGATGGCCGTTCGAGCGCTCTCGTCCGCTCGCTGGTCCGACAATAGACCCTTCTTGTAGGGCCATCTGTTCGGCCATCGACAAGCTGGACAAGGCGGACTGGGCGGAGGTGCGGGCGGAGATGGTTGAGGACAAGGGGCTTTCCCGCGACGCGGCGGACGCCATCCGGGACATGATCGCGATGTGCGATGTCAAGGCGCCGGACGGGTCATACCGGCGGCAGGATCCGTGGCAGCTGCTGGAGGCGCTCACGGCGCCCGGCAGCCCCCTGGCCGATCACCCCGACTCCAAGGTGAGCACACACTTGCTCGAGCGATCTTTGCACAGCGTCCAAAGAAGCATCGCGGCGGTGCGCACCACCACCACCGCTATGGCGCCCGGCAGCCCCCTGGCCCACCGCTCCGCCTCCAAGGTCAGTGTTGCTGTGAAAACTAGGTTCAGCACAAGACGCTGCAGGTGACTGACCGGTCAGCATCGCAGTCAACGTGGCGCTCCGTACAGAGCAGTGACAGGCGACTGAGCGGCCAGCATTACTTGCATGCAACGCTCAAGCAGCATCCATCAACTGCGCCGGCGGTGCCGCAAGACCTGTCTGGCTTCTTACAGGCTCGCCACCCCACATCTCACATGTGCTGCTCATATGAAGCACGTGACAGTCGCGAAAGTCTCTAATGGGTTTGTGCAGGCGGCGCTGGAGCAGATGCGGGTCGCTGTTTGGGTTCTTGGGCGCCATGGGCATTCGCTGCAGCATTTCAGCTAGTGCATGCCGCACTTGCACAGTGATGGCCGCCATCGGATCTGCATCGTCTTTCCTGTTCTGATACAACAGGCGGCGCTGGAGAAGATGCGGGTGCTGTTGGGCTGCCTGGGCGCTATGGGCGCGCTGCAGCACTTCACTCTTGACCTGAATCCCTTAACAACCGTTGGCATCTAATTTGTGTTGACATCACGTGCAATTTTCTGCTGCTGCAGGCGGCGCTGGAGGAGATGCGGGTGCTGTTCGGCTTCCTGGAGGCGATGGGCGCGCTGCAGCACTTCAGTTTCGACCTGAGCCTGGCGCGTGGCCTGGACTACTACACCGGCCTCATCTACGAGGCCGTACTCACAGACCCGTCTGTCGGTGTCGGCTCCATCGCCGGCGGCGGCAGGTGCGCTACCTTTGGATAACCCGTAGCTTTTGCTTTTGCTTCTGTTGGTCGTGACCTTCGTTGGAAGAGACTGTGCATCTGCCGGCGTCATGTACGAGGCCCTGCTGACGGACCCCCCCGCGGGCCCGGCTCCATTGCCGCCGGTGGCAGGTGCGGCCGCTGCGGCACTGCTGCGCACGTCCCCGGTTGCAATGATCTGTATATCGCGGCGTCATCTACGAGACCGTGCTCACGGACACCTCCGCTGGCATCGGCTCAATCGCCGCCGGCGGCAGGTGCGAGCTCAGTACCGGCGCGACCATCTGTTGTGCAAGGTTGGCTGTGCTGCCGGAGTCATGCACGGTGCCGTGCTCACGAACACCTCCGCTGATGTCGCCTCTATCGCCGCCGCCGGCAGTTGCGGGAGCTGCAGCTGCTGTGCTTACATGTTTCTGTCCAGCAAACTTGAATGCGGCTGCAGACACTGCTGGCGTCCTTGTGGAGAGTTGTATGAATCAATGTCAGCTTTCTGCCCTGCATGCAGCACAGGCAATATGCTCCTGCTTGGGGGCTCCATCGTCACTCGCGAAGCATGACGCAATGATCTGTCTTTTGTACACACTCTGCCGTGACGAAAGGCGGGTGGGCGTGTTCAGTCCGGGCACCTGAAACCCTACAACTCTGCTGAATACTCCAACTGCGCCCGCAGGTACGACAAGCTGGTGGGCATGTTCAGCGGCAAGGACGTGCCGGCGGTCGGCTGCAGCATCGGCATTGAGCGCGTGTTCAGCGTGCTGGAGGCGCGCAAGCGGCGCGAGGCGGAGGCGCAAAATGGTTTCATCCGATCCACCTCCACCCAGGTACGTGAGCAGCTGCCCACTGTAGTTCTGAAAGGGCCTCTTGTCCTCAAAGACAAGGGTCGAAACTGACTGTCGCCCTTCCGTGGAACAGAGTCTTCCAATCAAACCTGGAACATCCGCGTTTGCTCGCAGCCGCCCCTGGCATCGCACGCCCCTGCGCCAAGCTGTGGGATTTCGATGTTTGTTCCTCTTCACTCGCGGCATGCTTTGGAGATGACCTGCTGAAACCTGTGCACACTGCTGGTGAGCTGTGCATGGCGCCCTACGCAGGTGCTGGTGGCCAGCATCGGCAGTGGGCTGCAGGGCAAGCGCATGGAGATTGCCTCGCTGCTGTGGGACGCCGGCATCGCGGTGCGCCAGACACTGCTGTGTTGATTCAATTTGACTGATGTTTATACTTTATGTTTGATAATCCACTCGAGTTTCTGTTTTACTTCTTCATCTGCCACGACTGTGCACGCTTCCCATCTTGCACACTGTCGTGCCGTCGCGCAAGCAGAACGTGCCAGAAATGAGATGCTCTTGGTGGTCTCTCGTGCAGGCCGAGTTTGGTTTCAAGCCTAACCCGAAGATGGCCGACACGCTGAAGGCCGCGTTCGATGCCGGCATCCCCTTCATCGTGCTCTTCGGCAACTCGGTGAGCGAGCTGCATTGTTGGCGGTCATACCCAGAAGCAGTCCACCAGGATGGCCTGTGCCGACTTTTGGCCGCACCAGCATGGGGACCAGATTTTTCAGTCGGCTGAGAGCCAATAACTCCTGTGCAGCCGCACCTAGCTGACATGGTGCCGTCGTGCATTGTTCTCTGCCACGGCTGTGGCATGCAGCGGAGGAGTGTCATTGCGCTATCTCAGTTTCACCTCACTTCCGCTGCACAGGAGCTGGAGGAGGGGGTCGCCAAGGTGAAGGACCTGGCGGCGAACACGCAGGACGAAGTGAAGATGGCGGAGCTGGCGGACGATCTCAAGCGGCGCATCGCCGCACGCGGCGAGTTCAGCCTCATAGCGGCGGGCGCCGCGGCCCAGGCGGTCGCGGCGTGACCAGCCTGCTGGACAAGAGTACAATGTTTGCCGCCGCCCGTTTGAGGCAATAAAGAGGGTTGAGTCATACTGATGTGTGAGATAAGTATTTTGCCATCATTGTGGCCAGCACTACCGCACTGGGTCATGATAACCGTGCCGCCGCATCGCCACATTCACCAGGGCTCACCAGTACACGCCAGATGCGATGGAATCATGATGTGTCGGTACATTGACACCCGGTACAACTCAGCGCCTCAAAAACCCACACGCGGCAGACCTTGCATCAAAACTCAGTTTACAAGTCTCGCTCTGATCCATCAGCACAGGAGCGCAGTCGCCGCGTCGTCTCAGCCTCGCGAGGTTGCCACTAACACCCCTACAACGTCCCACACACTACAGCCGACAGGCAAGCCGCCCCTTTTCAGCATGATCACGTTGGCTTCGGGGTACTGAAAGCAGAGCTCCTGCATTACATTACCCTGCATGAAACCTTTGGAGTTGGATTTGCTAATTGCACTGGGCAGCAAGTGCCTGGGGATGGGGTGCTTACATTCTTCAGGAAACGGCAAAGCAAGGCTACATGTGACCCCTCATGATGCAAAACTACTGCGCCCCAAATTGGCCTTTGTGGTTGCGGCGCCAGGGCACGATTTTGAAAGCAAAGAAAAGTTTATCGACTGCGAAGCCCGTGTCTGCTCAGTTCATCAGCCAAAATTTCTTTTCAGTAATCAAACCAATGAAGGAGTCAGTCACAACGTGCGAACAAAAACGCGTTTCTGGCCCTGTTGGATGAACCAGAAAGACTGGCAATGCAATTAAGTGCCCGCCTGCTGCAGCTCCCAGCTATTTTCAAAAAGAAAACTCAATACAATGATGTGCTTAGAAGTGCTGTCCTTTCCAGTGCGGGCGTTGTGAAGAGATGTCCGGCCGTGCCGCCGGCAGGTGGCGCATGGGGGGCAGCGCCCAACTCACAGTGCCGGGAGCGGCAAACTGAGTGGCGCATATGTTGGCCCGTGCATCGAGCTGAAGTGGGGTGGGAAAGATTGGGTTCCCAGGGCGCAACAGGTCAGTCACCCAGCAGCGGAGGACCTGTGCCCAGTGTTCTGTGACAGATGGCTGCCTGCTGTGCGTTCTGAGAAGAAGTTGTCAGGCTGTGCAGACGTGCGTCGGCGAACCGGTGGCCGCTGTCGATATCTTGCGGCCCCCAGCCTAACAGTCGAGCGGCGCCCGCTCGTCTTGCCATGTGTAATCACGTTTCATTGTGCCGCCAGCAGCGGCCGCCGCCAGCCAGTGCATCGGCGACCGTCGCCGGGTCCGGGTGGGCGGGGAAAGCCGCCACCGCCAGGCGCCCCGCCTGTAGAAAGGCAGAGTTGAAAGGCATTCGTAAGCAGGGCGGCACATGTGGCAGGAGAAGTGCGGCTGCCCGGTTGGCCGCGCGGCAGGACGGGAACGCCTGTGGATTATTTGCACTTGAGCGGCGCAGCTGGCCTTGTGCCACCACAAGCGCATGTAGCTACACACGCAGCCACGTCCACACACACCAACAGCAACGCGGCATCTGGTCGTCACAGGTTCCATGGCTGGCACGCTGCCGGCACCTGCAGCGGCGTCAGCGCGGCATAGAAGGTGCAGACGAAAGCGTCGGCCTCAGCGCCCTCTGCCTCCATGCCCACTCGAAGCGCCGCCGAGGCGTCCACTGCCGGCAGCAGGCCGGCGCCGCTGAGGGACGCCTGCCGGGTGAGGCCGCAGCCGCTCGAGGCCGCCTGTCGGAGCAACACGCGAGTGGCCGCGGCTTCATCGCAAGCATCGTGCACAGCCGAGTTGCATTGCGTGCAGGCCATCACGGATGCCGGGAGAGACTTCCAACGACAGGCGGGAAGCAGGTGCAGGCCTGAGCGGGCTTGTCGGAAATGTCAGCAGGCATATTACGTGGCAGCAGTATCGATCTTACAACAAGGGTCAGCTCCGGCAGAGGGGGGAAGCCTGCTCGGCTACACACCTTCAACTGCGCCAGCGCGGCACGTGGATCGGCCACGATGTTGGTCAGTCTTGACACGGAGGCCGCGCGCTCGCCTGCACATCAGAGACGATCAGAGGTAAGAAGAATCCAATGGCAGAGCGTGGCGCCTGCTGAGCTCTCCGATCACAACGGCAGCTGCGCCGCATTGTTGGCAGCGAGCCTGCAGTTCGCGAACTGCCCTCCACTATGCGACACAGCTTGCCCTTGGCCCTACTGGCTGCTCATGCGCATGTTGAGAGCCGTGGGATGTGATGTCGACCTGAAGCAAAGCGTGAGTGTGTCTGGGATGCCACCTGCGATGCGGGCTGCCTGCTGGTCCGACAGCCGCAGCGCGTCAATGCATCGCTGCACGGCGACGGCCGCAGCGCTGTGCTCCGGCGGCGTCGCGCCTTCAGCAGGCGCCTCGGAAGAGCTTTCAGCGCCACTCGCGACGTGGCGGCCCAGCCACTGCTGCCGCAGCTTGTGCGCAAAACGCGGGTCCGCTGCGGCCTGCAGATTTGATAAACAAGATTGCAGCTCGACCGGCAGCGCATGTGTTATTCGAGCATATGTGCTTCTACGCAAGTTAGACGTGCATTCTCATTCTCAATCAGAACCGCCGCCCGCCACTGTTGTGCTAAGCACTGGTGCCCGCCTCGAGAACCGGCGGCTGGACATGGGCGGCCGCAGGAGGGCCAGATGACTCTACAGGTTATCACATACCCAGTTGCAGCGCCGCCCTGACAGGTTTCAGTCAGAAGAAAGCCTCCCAGGCAAAGAGGCGCACCCGGGCCTTGATCTTGTCGAGCCAGGTGTCATGCAGGTCGGCCAGGTGCTTGTGCGTTGGGGACCCGGCGGCGACAATGTCCGGCTGCGCCAGGCACCGCCCCAACTCCATGACAAAGTCGCTGCAAGCAGCGCATCATATGAAGTTCATAAAGTGAGTGGGAGTCAGAGGACGCCACATGTAGCTCTTTCGATATGCACGAGGAGCTGTGCATTGACCCTGGAGATGTCCAGCAACGCAGGCTCTTGGAGCGTCTCACTGACTCTGCTGAAGCTCTCTGCGCCGCTGCTGTAACTCGCGACTGCTGAGCCGTCTGCATGTCACACCACCCTGGCAGGCTTCGGGCCAGGCCGTGTGCCTTGCAACGAGCGGCAGATGCGCGCACACATGCACGCAAGGGGTGCTGCTTCAGGGGCAGGGGCGGCGCGGCACCTGTGCAGGCGGGGGTCTGTGGTGGCGAGCACAGTGGCGGCCGAGGGCGCCTGCCACCCAGAGCGCGCCGTTTCCCGCGGCCCGCCGTATGTCACATGCGCCAGCCGCAGCGTCGCACGCAGCAGCTCGTATGCCTGGGGCGACACCACCCCCTGCGGCACAGGAGCGGAGATGTGATAATGAACTTATCTCTGCATCGTGGCGTGTTCAGAATTTCGTTCCATTGTTGTTGCACGCAATAGCTCGTGCGCCTGCAAGCGACACCACCCTGTACCGCATTCGAGAGGCGAAGCTGCGCATGCGGGCATTGCGGTGCTGTGCTGATGGCTAGACCGCCAGCATGATGTGTGGTGTTGCTATGACTTATCAAGTACCTGCCACAGCGGACAAGCGGCAGAGGCAACAAAGGCGCGAGGCCGACGGTTCACCCCAGAGTTGTTGAAGGCCTTCTACGGACTGGCGCCGCCGCTGGCGACCGCACCGCTGGTCACTGCGCCGCTGGCGACCGCCGCCCGTACCTCCGCGAGCGCTGCCGCCGGCAGCGGCTGGCTCTGCGTGCGTCGCGATCGCACAGGAGCGCTCAAGCGCCCCGCCGCCGCCGCCGCCGGCCGCTCTGCAAGGACCAGCGTCTGCACGATGTCCTTGGCGGAGGGGCGCTTGCTGGGCACCAGGTCCAAGCAGGCCGCCACCAGGTCCGCCACCGCTTGCGGGCACTCCTCCGGCGCCCTGCAAAGAATGGACACCAGAGACGTGATTCTCTGAATCTGAAGACTGGAAAAGATTGAGCATGAACATTGTGCGGAAGTCTCAGAGGTCCAGGCAGGCCGCCACCGAGTCCGCCATCGCCTGAGGCCACTCCTCCGGCGCCCTGCATGGGTGAAAGGGTATGATAAGAGACGGTCCTTGCTCATATGCAAGTGTCACCAGATCTGCCACCAGGTCCGCCACCCACCTGCGGGCACTCCTCCGGCGCCCTGCGCCAGATGGCTTCAACGATTTCAGCACCATGCATTCCTGTCTGCTGTTTGACTTGCATTGCTGCTGCTAGGTTGTCGAGCAGCACTCACATTCGACACCATGTCCACCCGCTTGTTCGTCCTTCCCTTTAGTGTCCCCCTCTGGGCCGTGGTCCGCAAGGCGCGGCGCAGTGAAATAGCGGCTCATGGACATTGGTTCCAGGACTTGAAGGGACGCCAGGCATCAGAAGAGAGGAACGCACTGCAGCGGGCGCACGCGCCCACGCTGGGGCACATCCCCGGTCACCAGCTCCCACAGCACGATGCCCATGGAGTAGATGTCCACCTTCTCAGAGCACCGCTCCCCCAGCAGCATCTCGGGCGCCTGCAGAGGAAGGAGCCGCAGCATGTAGCACAGCACGGGCATGGGGGCTCATACTTTCCGCTGAGGTGTGTGCGCATGTGCACGGTTTTATAAGCAACTTACGTCGATGTAAGCATCGCCCCTCGCTCACATTGGTTTCAGTTTTGACGCAACAGCCTGCTCATCCACTGCGAAATTTCAGATTAATGGCAGGCAGGTAATCTGTATTTGTTTGCGAGAATGTCGCGAAGCAGTTTACGCCTTCCAGTGGAACGAAATCGATTTGCACACTCACCGACCAGGCGAAGGTCCCCAAGCCCTGCGCATTGGTCAGGCAGTTGCCGGCGTTGCGCTGGATCTGAGCCATGCCCACGTCCGCGATTTTGGCGGCATAGTTGCGCCCCAGCAGCACGTTGGCCGTCTTGATATCCTGTCGTAATGACAACCAGAGTTCTTGATGAGCGGCCAGCTTTATCTGTCATCGCAAGGAGCTCACGAGAGCTGTGAGGCATGCGCCACTGAATGGCAGCAGTGACATAAACACCGAAACCGCCATCTGAAGCAACTGCGCCTGCACAATGGTTGCTGTGGATGTCAACATCAGCGTTCGGGGCTAGACCGCCGGGACAGCAGCAGCGTACCAGGTGCACGATGCGATTGGAGTGCAGGAAGTGAAGGCCCCTCGCGACGTCCAGGGCTATTCTGCGGCCCAGCCCCGGCGCCCGGCCGCGACTCCTGTAACAGGGAAATGAACATGGCGCCTCAGATGCGATGCTCACGAAGGCACTGATGTAATGTTGGTCACACACGCTGAGCCACTAGCTGCATGCAAGCAAGGGGAGTAAAGGCCTTTACTTCGTTGCATGCGAGGGGTGAGCCAGGCGCATGGCCATACCTGCGGTACCACAGCAGGCTGCCGCTGTCGTCCTTTTGTAGCGCGGAATACAGATCGCCCAGCTCCATAAACCTGCGCGATGCGGCACCTCGACTGTCAGCCCCTTCGGCTGCAGCGAACTCTGTGTTCATGTGCAAGCTCAGGCACGGCTGGGACCGACCCGCCGCCGAGGCAGGAATGCAGACGACATGTGTGCTGTGCGATGGTGTTCACGTACTGGCAGCCGCCGCCAGGCAGCCTGAGCAGCAAGCGTCACGCCGGTGAGACGTCTCAGCATTGAGGCAAGCCGCATAGCAACGTCGTGTGGTTATGGGTGAGGATGGTGAGAATGGGCTCTCGGAAAGCAAATTGCAAGGAACGCACTCAGTGACCAGCATGGTCTGGCTGCCATCGGACACCGCCCCCAGGAACTGCACGATGTTGCGGTCGCGGCAGGACTCCAGGATGGAAGCCTGCACGGCAGAGTAGAGTGAAAATTACTATATCATGGAGCCGTGGGCACCCTTGTCCCCCCGGGATCGTGCAGTTGAATAGGACCTGACGGACCAATTCTCATGTGAGCGCCGTGTCTTTTGCCGTTTCCGGAAGTTGGTATAGTGATGCTAGCGGGCCGTTGAGGCGCAGTCAGCATGAGCAAAACTGTCGCCATGCGGCAGCCACGCTGCTGCGCAGACACGGTCTGGTCGCCATCGGTTGCCAGCAGCTTGACGGCCACCGGCAGCACCTCATTCTTCAGGCCCTTGTAGACCTGAGCACAGAACGGGAAACTCAGGCCGAATTCTGATGCAGCGTGTGGTCAACTGTTACACCAGCAGTGCAGTTTACGAATGCGTTGACTGAAGAGGATCAAGTGGGCACATGCTAGTGTGACACCAGGTGCGTCGTTTCAGGGGATACTGAGTCCAACTTTAGACCTAGTAACACCTGGTCATATACAGTTGCTGACACGTGCTACTGCGACGTTCAACGGCAGTTTGTGAATGCAGAGCAATATGCCAGGTGGTCAGCTTACCCGGCCGAATCCACCCTGGCCCAGCTTCCAAAGGCGGCCGTCCGAGTGCCGGCAGATCTGCACGTCCTCAAAGTGCAGCGTCGCCATGCTCTGCAGCGGGAATGCCGCCATCGTGGCCTCCCACGACGCGCGCGCAGTGCCGGTTGGCATACCTCCTGTAGCTTTGGATTGGTGGGGGGTGGTGCTGTGGTGGCGCGGCGTTGCCGCGCCACAGAAGCATGGAGCTACACCTTGAACCGAGCTGATTGAACATGATTTTGTGAACGTCGATGGCGGATGATTGATGCCGATTTTGTTTGATTGATGGACCACATGCCTGAGTTTGGGAGCCCGAGAGCCCAACTGTCCACTTTAATCTCCTGCAGACGACGACACGTAGCACAGCCTTTCCTTTCACACGGGTTTCACAACGCGTGAATTGACAATGCCTCACACCTGGATGCCGATGGACTTCGCTGCCCTGACCACCGAATGTGCCTCTGACACTATGCAAGACTCACGACTAAACCACTCTAGCTGCCATGAACGCCACTATACATGCAAAACGCACTAGCAACGGATGCCCTTGCTCCTGATGGTACAAATTTACCGCCGCGGTCGCCAGGGCACAAGTTGCCAGGGTCACCGGCGCTAGACCGCCTGCGGAATGCCAGTCAGGCCTGCCGGTGTTGGCTCAACAGGTCTGCTGCGCTGCACTGCACAGACATCATCGGCGGAACACTGCCTGCAGGATGCCCGACAGGCTCGCCTCGGGCGTGCGCGGCATGATCATCGGCTGCACCGCGAAGTCGTATCGCAGGCCTACCTTGAAGCCTGCAAGGGTGCGGCAGCAAGCCTGTTAGAACCTGTCTTGGGAGATACTCGATGTTGTGGCGCAGCGTGCAATGCCAGCAGACTGCACGAACTGCTGCCCCGCACCCTGCCGACGGCCCTGCTCGTACTGCAACTCTTTTACAGCCGCACATCAGCACAAGCCGCACAAGTGACAAAGCAGCAGCGCACCGGGCAGCAGGTCGAGGCCAAAGCCGGCCGGGCCTGGCAGCTTACTGCCGCCGCCGCCCGCCGCCGCCTGCGCGGAGGTTTTGAGCGCCAGAGAGTCCAGCGGCCGCACGCGCACCAGGCCGAACTCCTCAGCCGCCGCCTCCGGCTTGGTGCCCGGCGGCGGCGCTGCCGAGCTGCATTGCAAATGGACACACATTTGATCGCAGAACATCTGAAGTAGTCGCTGAAGCTGTAGCATTAAGTCGCAGCTGCACCCAAGATCCGGAGCTCTGCAGGCGACAGCAGGCCACAGGGATGCTGTCGCGCCGCTAGACAGCCGCGACATGAGCAGTCGGCAGGCATGTTGAAAGGCGCGTGCTCAGAACTACATGAAAGATGTTGGAAGGCGTTTCGGCAGGCGCCTGCACACAGAAAAGGGCGCACCGGAAGACCTGCGTGAGCGCGACGCCTGGCGGAACAACGATGCGCCGCACGACGCGCCACTGCTTGTTTCCCGTTCCCGCGTCCTCCTCCGACTCGATGGTGCCCGTCCAGCGCTCGCCGCCGCCCACCTTTATGCCCGCCAGCTTGGAAGCCCACTGCGCCAGCGCCACCTCCTGCAGCAGCGTGTGTATGAGGTTAAAATATTGAAACGACATGAAGGAGGGTTGAGCGGGGATGTAGTGTCGGGCGGCTCGGTGAAAAGTGAGAGACTATGCCCGCCAGCTTGCTCGGCCGCTGCGCCAGCGCCACCTCCTGCGGCAGCGGGAGAGACATGAGCGTAAGTAGAATTTCGGTAAGCGCATTTCCAGGCACACCTCCCCGCCGCCCACCTTCGTGCGCCAGCTTGGAGGCCTGCTGCGCCGGCGCCACTGCCTGCGGCAGCGCATTTCAGAGGACAGCCAAGAGAAGGAACGCTTTCTGGCAGGGGGGG
>JAABUW010000260.1_pt1 | contig 110399 bp, 211 predicted proteins | sample 5560081 | NCBI WGS metagenome assembly JAABUW01 (sample SAMN10711882, study PRJNA513363) | rock metagenome | isolation source: Antarctica rocks | place: Antarctica: Victoria Land, Knobhead sud
GCCCGTGGGCAGCCTCGTTGATGCTGGCAAATGTGTCCAATGTGCGGCAAATCGACTTGAGAGCGCTGCACTCGTTTCAGCTCGAACTGCACCTGCTGGTTCAGGCTTATGCCTGCTAGGTCCTCGATCCTCTTCTAAACCCGGGGCTGAGTCCTCGTCAACAAATTTTCACACCCTGTGCTGTTCGTGCATTCGATCATCGATGTCGCCACCTCGCGCCACTCCGACACAGCGTCATATGCTTCTGTGCCGCCCGATTGTTGCGCTGTGACGGCGTCGCTGGCGCGCGACGGTTGGTCGAACTCCCGGAAGTCCCGCTGGCCCGCTGCGCGTTTGAGCTTCGGCCCGCAGCACGCCGCAGAGCCTGCCGAACTGAGACCCCTTGAAAGCTCAGCGTCCGCCCGCCGGACTTTCGCACGCGATGAGCGGCGGAAAGAAGAAGGCATGTCTCCTCATGCTGTTCCAGTGATGGCGCTGCGGCGCCGCATGGAGTCGATGCTCAAGGCGCATCCGCACGCTGGCTGCATGTCTTGCCCTTTCATCTTCAACGCTTCGTGCGTCCTCGCCGACGCAGCTGCGCATCCCAAGCCGCAGGTGGACTCGAGTTCAGCTGCATTTGCTGGCGCAGGTCGCATACTTTTATGACCCCGATGTCGGATCCTTCTACTACGGACCCGGCCACCCCATGAAGCCGCACCGCGTCAAGATGGCTCACTCGCTGATCCTGCACTACGGGCTATACCGGCAAATGGAGGTGCGACGGCACGCTAGCCTGCGCAATCATGCGCAAATGTTGAAACACCGGCGCCGCAGCGGTGGAAGGCGTCATGCAGCATATAGCTACCAACAAACCAGGCGCAGTGAAGGCGGCAGATGAGTTTGCCAAACCCAAAACCCTGCTGCGCGCAGGTGTTCAAGCCGGTGCCGGCGACGGACGAAGCGATGTCCAAGTTCCACGCGCCCGACTACATCAGCTTCCTGAAGCACATCTCGCCTGACAACCAGGTGACTAGCATGCAAATATGCCACGCATCAGGCTCCCCTGGATCTGCACTTTGCCATCTGTATTGGGTCTTGCGCCACCATCTCAGCAAGCATGTGAATCGCGCATGGGTCTCAGTACCTGCCTGTACCAGGCGGGCTCCGGCCAGTGGCTGGCGTCTCAGACGAGGTTCCAAAAGAGCGGCTGCTCGTGGCAGACCGTGCGGCATGGCAGGCGCGCAGTCATCCTGGGCATGCATGCGGATCCACTGATGCGCCAATGCTTGTGCTGTCACAGGAGCAGTATGAGGAGGCGCTTCAGCGGTACACCGTCGGCGAGGACTGCCCCGTGTTCAGCGGGCTCTACGAGTACTGCACAAAGTATTCCGGGGGGTCCATCGGCGGCGCCGTCAAGCTCAATTGGGGCTCAGCGGACATCGCCATCAACTGGGCCGGCGGCCTGCACCACGGCAAGAAGTCCGAGGTGGGAGTTGTCAGATGGAATCACGTTTGAAGCTGTGTGCGAGCTTGCATTGATGTTTCGCCATCAACTGCGCCGGCGGCCTGCACCACGGCAGGAAGTCCGAGGGTGGGCGCGTCACCCTTCGAGACACACATTTGCTCGATCTTAGTTCAACGCCAGGACATCGCCATCAACTGGGCCGGCAAGCTGCACCACGGCAAGAAGTCGGGAGTGGGCGCCACCCTTTGAACCCTAAATTTCCCTAAAATCGGGAGACCGGTACAGGCGCTGCAGGGTTCGACCTGGCTCGCACTGGAGGCTACAGAGGTGAATGGTGCTCGGCCTTGAAAGTTCCAAGCTGGACTGTCAACGTGCAGGCGAGCAGTTGCTGCTGCGTGAATGACATCGCGCTGGCCGTTTCGGAGCCCCGCTTAACACTGAGTCAGAAACGGTAGTAAACAATGAGAGCACACGATGGATATCCTATCAAACGCAGGCGAGCGGCTTCTGCTACGTGAACGACATCGTGCTGGCAATTCTGGAGCTGCTCAAGTACCATGCGCGGGTGCTGTACATCGACATCGACGTGCACCACGGCGACGGCGTGGAGGAAGCCTTCCTCACAACAGGCGAGTCAAGGCGCAATGGTGCAGTGGAATCTTCAAGCTACACACAGGAAGTATGTCAAGCTGTGAATTGACTTCGACATGCACCATGGCGACGGCGTAGCGAAACCGTCGGTGCGACATGCAGGTCCCTTGTCACAGGTTCCAAACCGAGAAATGACTATAAACCGTGAAATGCCACGGCGGCGGCGTTGGGGAGGTTGGTCTCGCCACTGGCGCGCCACCGCGGATTGAAGCTTGACAGTACTCCTCCGTTCGCGCAGACCGGGTGATGACGTGCAGCTTCCACAAATACGGCGGCGGCTTCTTCCCCGGCACCGGCGACGTCCTCAACGTCGGCCGCGGTGCGTTCTTTCGCGGCGGCGCTGTCCAAGATCAGCTGTCCGCTTGTCGTGCATCCATAAGTTGCACACAGCAATCAGCTTGTTCAGAGGTTTGCATTGCACCGCATCATACCCCCAGCTGCCTGGGTATCATGTGTGGTGATCGTCTCTCCACAGTACAAATATGCTACAATCTGTATGCTCCATGGCCGCAGGCGCTGGCGAGTACTATGCAGTAAATGTGCCGCTGCGGGACGGCATTGACGACGCGACGTACGAGGGCCTGTTCCGCCCCGTCATTGACAAAATCATGGCGGTGTACCAGCCCGAGGCGGTCGTCTTCCAGTGCGGTGAGCATTTAGAGTTTCAGCAGCATCCCAGGAGTTGCAATGTTGAACCTCTGACCCCACAGCATGTCCACAAAGCCTGCACCACTGCGAGCAGGCAGGGCGCTGAAACTGGCCTGCTGCTGCTCGCTGTGAGGAGCGCTGGCTGCAGATAAGGTGGCCATGTGCACAGCGGACTGCCGGCCATCGTACAGTTGCTTCAGCTCCGATGCTTTTCCCCCTCGTTCTTGGCCAGCTCCGTGTGACCTCCGCGCTGGCGCGGTCGCGGGGATACTAAATCCAACAGTCGGACTCTAGTTTCCTGACGGACTTGCTGAACTGCAGCATGCTGGATAGAGGGGCGGCGGCTGATCGCTGGTCCAATAAAAAGCTGCTCTGTTAAATTCTAGGGGTTCGATTCTAGATTTGTCCTGAATCACACAGGCGCAGACTCGCTGAACGGGGACAAGCTGGGCGTGTTCAACCTGTCCATCGGCGGCCACGCGGCGTGCCTGGGCTACGTCAAAGGCTTCGGGCTGCCCATGCTGGTGCTCGGCGGCGGCGGCTACAAGATCTCCAACGTCGCCCGCTGCTGGGCCTTTGAGACCGGCACCGTGCTCGGTATGTGGTTTACAGATTGGACTAGCAGATGAAACGTGTGAAAATTTCGAACATCGAGCCTTTACTTCCTCATCCTCCTCGAGCCCATGCTGGTGCTCGGCGGCAGGCTACAAGATATCCAATGTCGCGCGCTGCTGGGCCATCGAAAATAGGCACCGTGCTGGGTAAGGGTTCAGGCAATGCGCTCAGCACTTGAAAGTAGTTTGCGACGTCGCGCGCTGCTGGCCCTTGAAAACTTGAACATGGCACCGTGCTGGGTGCTCAGAGCCTGGCGAGCTTGACGCGGTTTATAGACACCGCACACAACACGACACGGGAGGACCGGCTGCCGCCGAACAAGTATAGCGTGTACTTGTTGGCCCCAATTATAATTGCGCATAGTGACCCAACATGTAGCATTCTGAAGAAATAAGCTTCCTGTTGCTGTGTAGACACGGCGCTGGAGGACCGGCTGCCGCCCAACGAGTACAGCAAGTCGTTTGGCGGCTCATCACGGTTTCAGACTTTCATACTTTCGAGTCTGATGGAGTTTGAGATGCAAACGTCTCCTGTCAACGTGCAGACACGACGCTGGAGGACCGGCTGCCGCCGAACGAGTACAGCGAGTACTTTGGGCCATCGGCGGTGCTGCAGCCGCCCGTGGTGAAGGAGAAGGAGAACCAGAACACGCCCCGCTACCTGGAGCAGGTGAGACTCTGAGAATCTTTGCATCTTCGCATCCTGGCCCTTGCATGTTCACTTTCGTAATGAAGAACAAGGACACAAGAAGGAAAGCCAGAATATGTGCCGCTACCTGGATCAGGTGACGCGCGAATCGTGTGCTTCATCGTCCGCCGCCCACTCGCCCGCACGCCATCCATAAATGTAACTGCTCATATATTGTGCACAGAGGGACGGGACTGTTTCATCGGCCTGAACCAAAGCCGCTCCAAACCTGATGCTGACGCAGAGCCCGCCTGTCTGTCGCGCAGCTGCGGGCGCAGATAGCGCAGAACCTGTCGCACCTAAAGGGGCCGCCAGGGGTGCAGTTCCACGAGCGCGCGCCCGACGCCATGGGGGAGGACAACCTCGCCTCCGTCAGCCACCGGGTAGGATTTCTGAAGGATTGTTAGTTTGACTCATCCATAGGTAATCAAACTTTTGCAGGAGAAACCTCCGACGTCTTCCGTCGGTGTTTCGTCCCGTCTTCTGCTCCCCTAGAACTGCATTTCAAAACACTCTGCAGATACTCCGTGAGGCAGACGCCTTCCCGTGCGGCCAATCGTCCAGACGGCGTCCCGGCGGAAGTCGTTGTAACAAATGTCGAGTTGATGCAACATTCTTTTGCGCTCCCTTAGTACGAATTGTCATCGAACGGGGAAAATTTTAGTCACACATCGTGCCCTGATGCGCTAACTAGGGTCAGTTTTGGCTCCCTGTAAAATGCTTTCTGCCGGTTGATCGAGGACAGCCTCCCCTTTCACTTCCCTTTCCGCCTTTCCCCAAAAATCAAACTAGCGAATCGCCTGTGGCGAACGCCGATTGTTGGAACCCGATGACTTTGAGCTCTGATGATTGAGCAAGCATCACGCAAGGGGGGAAACCCCTTTATCACCGGACATGCCCGTGCGGACCACCGCTGCGGCGGTGGCCGGCGGGCTATGCCAGGGGCAAGGGTTTAACCCTGTCCGACACGCCACTCTTGGCGTTCCCTTCTTCCTCTTCTTCTTCTGGAAAACCCGTCGGTCAAGCAGGAAACCGGCTTTGAGGCCGGTTGTCACCTCTATTGCATGAGCTGCCCCAGTGCTTGCTGCCATGCTACTTGCGGACGCGAGATGTTGCTGGTAATGACCACTTGCAGCCGACCCAGCCGGTGTCGGTCGAGGACAAAAAGAGGAGTGCTAAACACCTGCTGAGCTGTTCATTACCCTCCTTGGAGTGCATCTTGCACAACTCACCAGGGTTCTCGTGCCAGATGCCATGCCGCTGGCCCTTGCAGGAACAACGGGGTGGCGCGGACGTAAAGCCGCAGTGGGAAGCCCCAAGTTTACAGGCCTGATGTTTCCGTTGCCGCTGCCCTTTGCAGGAGCAGCAGGACGGCGCAGACGGGATGCCGGAGTGGGACGCCCCAGGCAGCCGCAACGAGCGGAGCTACCGCGACGCCAATGGCGTTGCCGCCGCGCCCGCTGCCTCGGCACATTCCCAGCCGCAGCCCGCCGCTGGCGCGCCGGCGCAGCCGCAGCAGCCGCCGCAATCCTCAGGCGCGGCGGCGCAGGAGGCAGCTGCCGGCGCAGGGGAGCTGCGGCGACCACCGCTGCAGTATTCCGGCCCCAAGCCGGCAGCGGCGCCCGGAGCGGAGGGCGGCCCCTCGGACATGCAGATCGACTCGGGCGGCGGCGGCCAGGCAGCGGGCGGCGCGCAGGCGCCGCAGTAGCCTCTGTCTGTGTTTCCCTCGCGTTGGGAAGGGGTTCGCCATGTCGTGACAGATGGACGTCTGTGCAGCAACAGTCATGAACACCTAGGGCTGCTCGGTGTCGGCGTTGAAGACTTAAATGTTACGGTCAGTGGAAACCAGCCCAGTGTCTCAATGGGCAACTGCTTTAATTTCGGACGTATGGTAAAGGTGCAACGATGAGGCTGATCGTGCAGGTATACCTACACTCACAGTTTGCAAGGCTGGCTGTCTCCCACAGCCGCCAGCCGCTGCTACACAGCCTTGTGGCTTCCGCCAGACGAGCTGCATTCAAGCCAACGAGGACAGATTGAATATATCTCGATACCCAAGAGCTGTGCATGGCATTTTACGATGTTGCCAGCGCATGCCAAACACGCACTACAGCCTGTTTATGTTCATGTGGCTGTATAACTACTGGTGGCAGGGCAATCGAGCCAGGCTTGCCGATTGCCCCCAGCAACTCTCCTGCAAATTTGGAGTCTTGGGGAGTAGAGGTTCTTCAGGGTTTGTACTATCTACCGGCAAAACTTGCCATCCCTCAGTGTAGAAATCATGCGGTGCTCCGCCCCTCCTTACAGATATCACGGCGGTATGGTGCCGGCAGCATTGCCGATCTGCTCCTCAACACTGCCCTCTCTCCGACAGACGCATGCGCCGCCAAAACGGCCTGCTGTCACGCCACGCAGGCGCCGCTCTCACTTGTCCTTCTCAGTTGTCAAAGCCCTGAAACGGGCCGCGCTGCTGCTGCGGCTGCTCCCGCTGCTGCTGCTGCGCCGCCGCCGCCGCCGCCGCCGCGGGCGGCGAGGGTCTCGCCGCGCCCCTGACAGCGCCCCTGCCAGCGCCGGGACTGCCCGCGCGATGTGACTGCCCCACGCCCATGTGCCTTGCGCGCGCCGTTGCCGCCTGCTGCCGCGCCCGTGCCGCCGCCGCCGCGTCGGCCGCCGGCTCCGCCGCCGGGCTGCCACCGCCGCCCCCTTGCTGCTGCGCGTCTGGCGCCTGCCTGTCGGCCGGCGGGCCTGCGGCCGGCGCAAGGGTCGAAGCCACAGGCGGGTCCCCAGTTGTGTTTTGCGTCGCAACGACAGAGTCTGCAGCGGTCACGCCGGCGACCTCGCCCGCCGCCAGCTGAGCGATGCGCTGCTGCAGCTCCGCCGTCACCTGGCGGCAGACACATCAAGTTCAGGGACAGAAGATCAGGGTTTCAGGCAACAAACCCCTCTCCAGAGCAAGAGGCGGGACTGTCATTTTGAAACCTCCCGCTGGCCGCCGAGGCCGTGACGACTGGGGCAGGGGTGGGGGAGACAGCAACCGCCGCGCAGTGTCGAACACATTGAATGTTTCATATAAAATCCACACAGATGTTGAAACAGTCGCGTCCACGCGTGGAGCTGATGCCAAATTTGCTCCGACTGACAAGTGCATGCCCAACTTCTCGTCCCAAGAAGCGCTACCGATCCTGCTTCTTGCTCGACCTTTCGGTTCCGACTGTATGGTACTGAGTATTTTACACCCACCGCGCGCGCCGGCAGGCGTGTTGAGGGCCTCCAGCCAGCGGGTCGGGCTCTCCAGCTTTCTCCAGCTGCGCTTTTCGCTGTTAGATTACAGGACATTGTTACGGTCGAATTGAAACCTTCTGGACTCACCGCGGGCGCGCCGGCGGGCGCGTTGAGGGCCTCCAGCCGGCGGGTCAGGCTCTCCAGTTTCTCCAGCTGCGCGTGCGCCGACTGTTGCACCTGCACAGGTGAACGAGGCAGCAGGTGGATGGTTGAAAATTTTCCAGCATGCAAGCTGCGCCACGGCTGCTTCATGACTACTCGATGCGCATAAGTGTGCGAGAGTCGCATCGCCTCATTGAGACGCGATGCCGTGAGCTGTGCGCATTTCCCCGTTTAGTCAGCGTCTGCACAGTCTCAGATGTGCTGCTTTCCGAACCTGGGCAGCGCACCAGCTGGTTGAGCTCCTGGCACAGCTTCACAGCTACCCCTGCTAGTGGTCATGTACTGATGAGCCTGGGGTTTGATGTCGAATAGAAAGGCGCCGCACCAGCAGGTTGAGCTCCTGGCACAGCTGCTCCTTTGCCCGTTCCTCAACCTGCAGCCGCTCTGCCGCCACATCCGCCACCTGCGATTTAGGGCTTTGGTTTGATCGTTTACCTATGGAGATGGTGCTCCTTGGACCGTTCCTCCACCTGCAGCCGCTCTGCCGCCACATCCGCCACCTGCGTGAGAGTTTCAGGCCTCTGCTATAGGGTTGCAGACTTGTGAGACTGACGATCAATGGTGACCATCGGTATGGCAACCTCCTCCCGCTTTTCCCATCCCCGCCACGCCCAGGCGCGGCATTTTGCCGCACGTACAGCATTCCCGGCGGCGCTGCGGAGCCCTTGCGCCAACCAGCCGCACCATGCAAAAACGTGCAATGCTATGCTTCGGCACGCTGCCGAATCGATCAGATTCCGCATCGGAGTTGGCGCACCAGAGTCCCCCAGTCAATGTCCGCAGGGACGACTTCGCTCACCTTTTGCGCCGAAACAGAGTCCAGGCGCGCAGCAACGGCGCGGTCAGTCTGCGCCTCGATCTTGCGGTGCAGCATCTCCAGTGAAAACTGATCAGAGTCTACAGGGACTTGCGCGCTTACCTTTTGCGCCGCAACAGAGTCCAGGCGCGCGGCGATGACGCGGTCGGTCTGCGCCTCGATCTTGCGGCGCAACATCTCCAGCGCCGAGCGCTTGGGGCCGCTGGTCAGCTTCAGCTGCAGCTGCAGGCCCTGCAGCTCCTTCTCCACGCCCTGTATCCTCGCGTAGTTCTGCTGGATGACGCTGCTCGGCAGGGGAACAATGAACACGCCTCAGACACAGTCTGCATTCATTTGGCGAGCACTAGTGTGCAAACACTCCGGCGCTTGCCGCAGTCGCGCCAGGTGGTGCTGCATATATCAAGGCTGCAAACGCACGTCTGCTGTCGCTGCTGCCTCAAAGCGGTGCATACTCCGGGGAGCATCTGGGGCATGCCGGCGCCACTGGGGAATGTGGGTGTTACTTCGCGCAAAAAACTGGCGGAGTCTCACTTCTGCAGCTCCCGCTCCTTCATCTCCAGGAACTTCTCCGAGATGTTGACGCCGCGCAGGCGTTCGCCGGCGTCGGCCCAGGTCTGCTCCTCCGCGATCGCCAGCTCAGCGGACGACGCACGCACGGAACTGGGATGTGCGGCGCCGCCCGGTGCCGCTGCCGCGGCAGCCGCCGAGACCGTGGCCATGGCTCAATACTCCTAGATCGCGGCCGCGCGCAGGTCAACCGAGGATCGGGTGTCGGGACAGGGGATGTTGCTTGTCAGTAAGCCGGCGCAGTCCGGCGCGGCAGTGGTGAGGACCGCCGTAACAGCGCTGATGTTCCGTGCCGTAGCAATTGTCGTTCGTCACGGTTCAATCCGAGGTCATTGCCTGCAAGCACGGTGGCTGTGCGGCTCGAGGAGGTGTTCGACGGTCCGATACGCGTCAAGATGGCCAGCACCAAGGCTGGTCATAACTGTGCAGCGCACGGCGCAGAGTTCAATGCAGGTTTGCAACTTGTCTGCGGCAGATTGTCGCTTTGCAAGCGCACAGTACTGGTGTTGTTGCGTTATCGGGTAGCCAGATGCTGAGGTGTCGCTGTCGGCATGTAGTCAACACGCGACACCGTGCTGCAAATCAGTTTTATCGATTCGCGTTTGTGAGCAAGCGCGTTCCCACATTATATTGCATCCATGCGCTAGCCATTATCGCTTGAGTGGCGAAGTGGCTGTCGACACATGCATTGATCTCACGACCACACCCAGACAGCAATGCAGCTATCGATTGGCAGCCACAAAGGTCTGCATACTAGACGGATGTATCACGGAGTAGCATGCGGCAGCTGCAGAGCTCCTGAAGTGCACATGGCGCATGCGGCGGTCGTGCGGCAATGCAGCAGACTTGGAAGCAGATGCCGCGCATCGTCCTCCAGCATTTGTCAAACAGCTGGAGGTTCAGTGGCAGCCCGAAGACGGATGCAGGTGCGACCGGGCTGGCTGAACAAATGCCGATGCAAATTGCCGGCATTGCAGCGCAGCACCAGTATGAGTGACAGCTGTCTCGCTTGCGCAGGCGCTTCCTGCGGGCCGGGCATCCCTTGACGGCCTTCGGACCAGCAGCCGCAGCTGCCGCAGCAGACGGAGACCACTCACGCACGTTGCGGCGCAGCAGGTGACGCACCATGCAGCTGCCGGCAGCTGCCGGATTCGCGCGCAAGCTGCATGCAAGCCAGTGGTTGACACCTTGACCGCCAATCGACCACGCATGCCAAGGCTCGCCTCGCTTCAACTGACTAGAATCAGTTCCTAGACTAACAGGAGCGCTGCATCGCAGGTGGTGCATGTTGCAACCGCTGAGGAGGTGGCAGCCAGCCCGACTGCCTTCGAGGAGTTCTCTGCGGGAACGGCCCGGAAGTACATCATGATCAGGTGAGTCCAGACCAGCGGCGTCACACAAGCAATGGCTTGGCACTGCAAATCAGTGTCATCTTACGCTTTGGTAGGCGCCAGTGACAAAGGAGTTGACCCTGGGGTGACTACCGGCCACATCGCGCAATTGCGGTGACGAAATGTCGTGTAATTTCCTGGCCACAGCGGCAAGGGCGGCGTGGGCAAGACCAGCCTCGCGGCGTCGCTCGCCGTCAAGCTGGCCGCTGCGGGCCACCAGACGCTGGTCGTGTCTACAGACCCTGCGCACTCGCTGTCGGATTCGCTGGACCAGGTGAGCACACTGCCTCGCCTCATCGAGCCCGGAGACAGGTGTGTCAGTGTGCGTATCAGTGCGTGAGTGCTCGCTGGGAGCAGGCACTGGATCAGCTGCGGCAAACCCTGCATGCATGCTGGGCCGCGCCGGCCTGCGGCGGCACGTGGGCGGCTATGGCGGCGGCACCGCCCGCCAAGGGGTTCCTGCCGCAGCATCTGCAACGACCTGCTGGGTCCCCACAAGAACCCCCCCACCCCCCCCCCCCCACCCCCCCCACCCCCCCCCCCCCCCCCCCCCCCCCCCCGCCCCCCACCCCACCCCCCCCCCACCCGCCCCACCCCCCCCCCCCCCCCGCCACCCCCCCGCCATCCTTTCATCCCTGCAGGATGTCAGCGGCGGCGCGCCGGTGATGCTGGGGGGTCCGACCTGCCGCTGTGGGGCGTGGAGGTGGACCCGGACGCACCGCTCGTTGGTCATTCCGAGTCTTCTTGAAACTGTCGCAGAGTCTTGAAGGACTACTGTCCCTTGGGTTCGCCCTGCAGGACGTCAGCGGCGGCGCCCCCGTCATGCTGGGGGGGTCCGACCTGCCGCTGTGGGGCATGGAGGTGGACCCGGACGCAGCGCGCGCCGAGTTTCGCGCTGCAAATGCCCAGGACGAGGGCGCGGGCGTGAAGAACTTTCTCGGCGGCATGGGCCTCGGCATGCTGGCGGACCAGCTGAAGGACCTGAAGCTGGGGGAGCTGCTGGACACGCCGCCGCCGGGGCTCGATGAGGCCGTGGCCATCGCAAAGGTGGGTCGCAAACATTACAATGGGGCTGGGCATGCTGGCGGAACAGTTGAAGACCTGAAGCTGGCGGAGCTGCTGGACACGCCCCCGCCCAGACTGGACGAGGCTGTGGCCATCGCGAAGGTGGGGTTCCTTGCTTTCTCGGATCAATCAGAGGACCTGAAGCTGGAAGAGCTGCTGGACACACCGCCGCCGGGGCTCGACGAGGCCGTCGCCATCGCAAAGGTGGATCGATGATTTTGCTATTCAGTTATCTCTTCCTATTGAATGAGATATGCCGGAGGGATGCCAAAAAATCGCCACACACGCCGCGGGGGGGCTGGATGAGGCTATGGACATTGCGAAGGTGGGTGAAGTTTTTCTGCAACTGAATTCAGTCCTTGCTGGGTATGCTGCAGCCGCCGTGGCTAGCACGCAGGCGGGTGCAGCTGTGGCGAATGCCGGGGCATGATGGCCGTCGCGCACAGGGCAGCCAGCGAGCAGCTGCATTTGGCGCGGGCGCAGCAGAGCCGGAGGAGGGATTGTGCGCCCAGAAGAAAGATTCGAGGTTAGAAGCAAGCACTGAACCCCAGGGTCTATCCGTGTGCTGCAGTTGGTGAAGTTCGTCAAGGGCGAGGAGGTACGTGCGCTTTAATCGACGAAGGCACTTCCGTTTTACAAGACGAGACGTCTGTGTGTGCAGGTGGTGGAGTTGCCAAGGGCTTCGCCGCACTCTCACACTTGCCTTTCTGTTTTTAACCACAAATTCAGGTTGTTCACCCTGAACCAAAACCGTCTTGCACGCAGGTCGTGGAGTTTGTCAAGGGCGAGGAGTATGCACGCTTCTCCCGCATCGTGTTTGACACCGCGCCCACAGGCCACACACTGCGCCTACTGGCGGTCCCCGAATTCGTGGACGCCAGCCTTGGCAAGGTATGCTATCAGCTACCACAAATCAAAACATGTGTGAACGTGTCATGAAGCCGGCGTGTCTGCAAACATAAACAATTCGAGCAATGATCTGATGCATTCTGAGCAACAGCACACACAAATGACGTCTTTGCCTTCCTTTTGTGCCAAGATCATCCGCATCCGGAAGCGCCTCGCATCGGCGTCGTCGGCGCTGCGGGGCCTCTTTGGCGCGTCCGAGAAGCAGGACGAGGCGGTCGCCAAGTTGGAGCGGCTACAGGTATATCTTAGATTCATCTTGTACTGCGGGATCCGTTCACATGTGGGTGTGCTTTCTGATTGGAAGTGTTAGTGGTGGTGCCAGAAGCTCCCGCATCCCGCTGCGAACCGATTCGTGGCACAAGGCCTGCCTGTTTACGCTGTGTCCTTGCAGAGTGAATGCACGCAAATGCACGAAGCCGCGGCACTCATATCAGTGCTTGCCTGTGAAAGAGACTCGGGGTGCAGTCTGCGGATACATCCGCAACCGACTCTCTCTGGTCTATTGGCAATGCACAGGAGAGCGTGCTGATGGTGAAGGACCTGTTCCGGGACGAGAAGCAGACGGAGTTTGTGATCGCCACCATTCCCAGCGTGCTGGGCGTCAACGAGTCCGCGCGCCTGGCGACGTCGCTGCACAAAGACTCAATACCCTGCCGCCGCATCATCGTCAACCAGGCAAGCCTTCATGTCATCGACGAGTCCTCTGTCTGCAATACATCTCTCGATATGAAGTGCAATTCCTGTCCGCTCGCCTGGCGGCGTCGTTGCACTGGTACTCTATACCCTGCCGCTGCATCATCGTCAACCAGGTGAACTTGTGGCGTCAGACGGGCCATTGCCTGGCTCAATTTCACCATTGTTAAAGTTGCTGCTGGCCACCTGCTCGCTTGTGCATCATGTGCGTATATTGCCTCTGGACTGAGACATGCTGCTGTGCAATGCCCCGCGCGTGTGCTCGTCATGTTTGCTTGAGAGCCTTGAACAGGAAATCCAATCAATGCGACTGCATTGAAAGGCGACCGCAATAGGCGACGCTTCCAATCCACGGGTGCAGTTGTTGGCGCTGTAAAATGATAGTTCTGTGCTGCTCCCACTGCAGGTGGTCACGGAGCAGATGGGCGAAAAATACATCGCCATGAAGCTCAAGGATTAGGAGCGGGCGCTGCAAAATTCATGTTTTTGAACGTTGAAAATCTTATCATAAATCGTCAACCATGACTCATTGTGAACAGGTAGTCACAGAGCAGATGGGCGAGAAGTACATTGCTATGAAGCTCAAAGACCAGGAGCGGGCGCTGCAAATCATTGACGGCGACCCGGAGCTCAAAGACCTGCAGAAGCTGACAGGGCCGCTGCTGGACCTGGAGGTACAGACGCCACTTCGTGCAAAACAAAACATTGTTGTATGCTATCATCGTTTGACGTTCCTTCATTCGCGGAGTTTGCCTTGTGTACGTGTTCCGTCTGCGACCCTGCCGGCAGACTATCACGCTAATCAGCCTGAGTGAGGGAACAGTATAATTCGTCTGGATGTCCCAGCAATGTGGCGGGTTGAAAGCGGTGCCTGCAACTACTGTTGAACCTGTTGTGGCGCAACTGCAGGTGCGGGGCCCGGCGCCGCTGCAGTATTTCGGCGACATGCTGTGGGCGCCCGCCTTCGAGCAGATGTCCGCAAGTAAGCTTTATCAGTATATTGATGTGAAAGTGAGTTCCATGTCGAGCTGCGTGGCTACCGTCGTTCAGGCATGGCATGCGAAAAACGCCTTTCGACTGTCAAACACCTGCACATAGTCAGCCCCCGGTCAGCCACAGCGCATGGTGGACCTTCAAACCCTGAAGTCTAAAACCTGGATGTGGGTTTACAGGTCCAGAGCGGCGCTATGTTATGCTTGGCGGCAAGGTGCGATGCCGCTCCTGCAGCCTGGCTGCTCATCAATGCTGTAGTGCTGTGTGCACACATAGCCCCGCTGCCTCAGCATCTGCGCATGTGCACAGTCTTTGCGACCGCCCCGCACCCCTGCAGGGCGGCGTGAGCAAAATCCTAGAGCACTTCGCATGACTGGTGTGAATGCAGGTCCTGCAAGCATCAGCCCGGACACACCTCACGCAAACTCATTTGTCTGAAAAAGGGTTTCAACGCCTCGGCCTTGCAATGACCATCTAAATTGAGATGATGTCCCCCAATGCTCGTGCTTTGCGCAGGGTGGCGTGGGCAAGACCAGCTCTGCGGCGTCGCTCGCCGTCAAGTTCGCCGCCGCAGGGCACTCCACGCTGGTGGTGTCCACAGATCCGGCGCACTCGCTGTCAGACGCTCTTGACCAGGTGCCCCTTTCATGTTGAAACGCAGAAGTAAGTGAACAGACAAGTGAACGAAAAGCAATGAATCGGAAGCAGGTGCTGTCCACCAACACGTCGCACTCGCTGTCTGACGCCGTTGATCAGGTAATCCGGATGAGATTGTACCCTTTTGAGAGTGTTCACCAGCGAACAAGCAGATGAGTTGCATGAAACCAACAATGACAGGAGGTGTCGCGGACCCGTGCACCCGCCGTCTGACGCACTTGGTCAAATACTGTTGCCGTGCCCTGTTACTGGTGCAGTGCTGGGGCGGTGCCCCGCTGCCAAAGAGAGGCACCACGAGCTGATGCTGAAGTGTGTGCAGTAGGCGAGTGCAGCGATAGTTTGGCACCCTCCACCGCTACCGGCGCCCTGCCGCCTGGTGGCGGTGAAGGGCACCGACACTGCCGACCACTATCGTTTTCCACATTTTGATACGTCGAGGTGTCTGGGCATCGTGATGAAATAAATGCCAAGTGAAACGTCACATCTCCTCGCAGGACGTGCGAGACGCAGCAGGATCGGCGGGGTGTGCTGGTGGATGACACGGATTTGCCGCTGTGGGTCATGCATTGAATTGACGCTGACACATGTGCAGGACGTCAGTGGCGGGGCGCCGGTGGCGGTGGAGGGCACAGACCTGCCGCTGTGGGGCATGGAGGTGGACGTCGAGCGCGCCCGCGGCGAGATCAAGGTGCGCCCTGTCAGCAGAGATGCTGCGCATTGGCTCCTGCAACTTGTGCAGTGTGATGGAGGTGGACGTTGAGCGCGCCCGCACCGAGGTCAAGGTGCGCCCTGCTGCTGATGCACCAGTTCCAATGCTGGGTCTTGTGCAAGGACTCCTCTAGAACGTGCAGATGATTAATACACGTCGAGCTTGCCCGCGCCGAGATCAAGGTGTGCACCCAGTGCTGCTGCTGCATCGGTCGAGGCGCTTATTGAAATGCTGTGGTTCGTGCTTCCACTCCTCCACATGGTGCAGCTGTTGGAGTGAAGGTGAAATTGGTGCGCGCTGAGATCAGAGTGTTCACCACCCAAGCCGCCGCCACGGCACTCAGTGCAATGTCTGATACAGAACTGCTCACAAAACGCCTTTCAGGCTAGCAAATGCCCCCGAGGCCGCCCTTACTGCCGCGCATGCGCCGCTGGGAAGGCATCTGTTTGCAGCCTTGATGCGTGATGGCCATGCTCCACCGTGTCAGTCCTCCAAGGTGGCGATTTCGCTCACAATTTATGCCCGCAGGCGATGGCAGCGGAGGACGACGGCAGCGGCACCAACAAGGCGCAGAAGTTCCTGTCGTCTGTGGGGCTGGGCGCCTTTGCCGAGCAGCTCCAGGACCTGAAGCTCAGTGCGCCTCCTCGGCAGCCTGCTCATGCTTCCCCCCCCACATTCACATTCTCGTCCATACCCGCGTGTCATGGGGCATGTGCGTGTCCATCCAAGCTCGAGAAACTTTAGGGCTCAAAGCTGCCTGGGTCGAAACACGAGCAGTATGCACCACTCCACATGACGTTGCTGTGAACTGCTGGGCAAGCTGCGGCGGGGGAGGTGGACGAGGTGGTGGCATTCGAAATGACATGCTATGCCGCTGCATGTAATCGTAAGCTCGTGCAATTCCAGGCGAGCGGCTGGACACGCTGCCGCCGGGGGTGGACGAGGTGGTGGCCACTTGCCCAATGAACAACAGTACTGTTTGCATCCAGTGAATAAGCAAGCATCGTTGCACTTCTGCAATCTCGGGCGGGCTGCTGGACACGCTGCCGCCGGAGGTGGACAAGGCGGTTCAAGGAAATCGCCCTGCACCAGCATGCAATCAATCCGTGTTCAAAAGAACATTCGTCCTTCATTCTGTCTCTCATTCAACATCAGGCGAGCTGCCGAAGGCGCTGCCGCCAGGGTGGACGAGGTGGTGGCCATCTCCAATGGGGTGGGCTTCCTTTTGCACTTGATCAAGTTAACTTTGACCGCAGGCGAGCTGCTGGACACGCTGCCGCCGGGGGTGGACGAGGTGGTGGCCATCTCCAAGGTGGTGGGCTTCCTGCGCGCGCCAGAGTACGCGCGCTTCACCCGCATCGTCTTCGACACTGCGCCCACGGGGCACACGCTGCGCCTGCTCACCCTGCCCGACTTCCTGGACGCCACCATCGGCAAGGTGAGATTATACATATGGTTGTGTTGCGAGTGGACTTACCCGTGGTGCAGGGTATATGTCTGCTGCTTCTGTGAGTGCATCGAAGGAGGCGCCACCACATCTGGCCCATGGCGTCATCATCTTCAACTTGCTGGGCATGTTGACACCCGAACCCTCCCAGATTCCGTGAAATGCTCCGGGCATGCACACACCCAGCGAAGACGTGCCACTGCCTGCAAGCCGTCCGCAAACGGCCACGCCTTCCTCGCTACAGGTGGTGCGATTGCGGCCATGCTGACGGGGGCGGCGGGCGGCATCAAAGACTTCTTTGTGCCGTGATGTATCCTTAATCCTAAATTGGATCAACGGCGGGGTCCCCTCCAGGTGGTGCGGCTGCGGGCAAAGCTGACGGGGGCGGCGGGCGCCATCAAGGGCGTCTTCGGCATCAAGTCGGAGCAGGACCCCGCCGTCGTCAAGCTGGAGGCACTGCAGGTGCACAACTTGGAGCTGCCCGCAACCGGTCATGCATCATCAGTAGTCTCAAAGACAAGGCCGCGGCGCAGACTCCATCCTCCTGCAGGGGTCGAACCACTGAATTGAAACCCTAAACCCTAAACCCCTCTAGCGCCCACGACTATGGCCCTGTGGTATTCGACGTGGCCTTGGTTCGGCATATCTTGATGAGTACAACGGAGGGGTGCAGGCGCGCATGGAGGAGGCGCGGTCGCTGTTCCGGAACAAGGACACGACCGAGTTCGTCATCGTCACCATCCCCACCGCCATGGCCGCTGCGGAGAGCGGCCGCCTCGCAAAGGCGCGTGATTGCGCTGTTCTGCCTGCCGAATTGTCGGCTGCCTTGCCTACATCAGGTGCCGCTGTGCCTGGTCAAGGGCTGCTGGCGCATCCCAGACGTCGCGTCGGTCACTGCGCAAGTCGCAGCCCTGCAGTTGCTCCCCACATCTGCATCGCCTGCGCACGCGCCGCCAGCGCCAGCCCGCCGGGCAGGGAGGAGGTAACAACCTGACGTCGACCCATGCCCCAAACCGAGAATGGGTGAGGGTTTTAAGGTTCTGATGTCTGCCGCAACGCGCAAGAACTCCAAACCTGATGAATCCCTTACGGGCGCTGCGGGCGGAGGGGGTGCCGCTCAACGCCACCGCTGTGAACCAGGTGCCGGCCAAGGGCGCGTCTCATTCGTGTCATGAACAATCTCCGATACAAATCCCTATCCTAATGTAATCTTTTAGACACCTGCAGGCGCTGCGCGCGGAGGGGGTGACGATGAATGCCACCGCGGTGAACCAGGTGCCGGACGCCGATGCGTCTCGCAAATTTTTGCCATGTATGAACCCTGTAATCCAAATAAATCTTGTCAAAGCGTGCAGGCGCTGCGGGCGGAGGGGGTGCCGGTGAACACCATCGCGGTGAACCAGGTGCTGGATGCGGGTGCATCCCGAAAGTTCCTGGCGAGTAAGCGCGCCGACCAGCAGCGCGCGCTGCAAAAGCTGCGCTCGGATCCCGCGCTCAGGTGCGGCGCAAGACCTGGGACGATGTCAAAAACGGGAAAAATTCACGAGCGTGGCTGCATTGCAGCGTCGACCTTGGTGTGCCAGCAGTGAAGCATCGCCGTCCCGCACGGCCCGAGCCTGCTGGCTTGAAGCGTTGCGCACACATGTCAGTCTCGGATCTTGACCCCGCAATCCCGCCCCCTGGCAGGGACCCGGAGGCGACGGAGGTGCCTTTCACTTTTCGAGTATCGTGTACATTTGTCAAGCACATTACAAACAGATGTACATACGAAGATATTTCATTGTGAAAGATACACACGAAGATATGTTCTTTTGAAATCACAAATTTGTTTGTAAACCTTTACATTACAAAATATAAGGCCCGCGGACCTGGCTGCGGGCAGAGACACCGCTACACCAGCCCCTGTCAAAAATCAATGCACTGCAGGGACCTGGAGGCGACACAGGCACTGCTGGTGGAATTGCAGGATGCAGGCGCAAGAACAAGCAGGATCTATGGTAGAGCGACACCGTAATGCAAAAGCTCAAAATGCTGCAGGGACCTGGAGGTGACGGAGGCGCCGCTGGTGGACCTGGAGGTGCGCGGCGTTCCGGCGCTGCAGTACTTCGGCAACATCGTCTGGAAATGAAAGGAGCAGGGCGGCGGAAGCAGGACGGCGGAAGCAGGACGGCCGCCGCTGCGGCGCTGTGACAATATTGCGTGAAAGTAGGACAAGCGGCAGCAGAACGGTGCTGCCGCAGCTGCTGGCGCCGGCGCTGCAGCGATGCGGTGACGCCGTGCGGAGACGGCATCGCGCCTTGGAAGCGACGGCTTCGCCATGCAGAAGCAGAGGCGGCTGGCATCCGTACACGGTAGCTGTGCCGGCTGGCCCTTTTGGGAGCGAGCGCCGATGGCCGGCGCCCCGCCTCAGCAGTCGTGCTTAAGCCCAAAACACCACCTTGATGCCGGCCTCCAGCGGCGGCATTTTATTTAACAACACCTGCGGGCGGCCTCTCGGCGCGCTTCCAGCCATCGAGGGCCGGACGTCGAGGGCTGAACAGCATCTGGTACTGTTCGGTGCTGGTGGAAATGTCTGGACGCCAGCCCGCCGCGTCTGCTTTGCAGAGCAGTGAGCCCTGGCACATTTTGTAGAGGACATGCTGAGTAGAATTGACCGCCACTGTCGAGGCAGCCTCCTGACGTCCATCCCCGTTTGCATGTTGTGTCCGGGATGGCAGGAGCTTGTGGGGAGTCATGTTGCTGTAAGTTACAGCAGTGTGGCACAACCAATGCAGCCGCCAATGGCATTTGGAAAGGAGATGCCCACTAGACCCAGGCACACCTAATCCTATACGGCGCCGTATCAATGCGTCGTGATTCTGGCAACTGAGCATACATCAAAACACAGCCCCAACAGCGAAGGCCTGCAAAGAGTTTATTATATAAGAGCATGCAAGGCAATCGGTCGCGAGTTGATGCAAGGTGAACACGGCATGTGCATGACTCGCGCCAGCAAGATGAACCAAAGAGGTGACATTCAATGACGAGACATGAATGATATCTGGCAGTCCTGCACAACCGCCAGACTGCAAAATGCATCCCCGGCCAACACAGCCTGCGGAATGAGTGCTAGGTACCTCCCCACGCCGGGGCAAATTGTACAGCTGGCACGGCTGCTGCTGCGGCCGCCACACATTGCAAGCGGCAGCGGCGGCGCCGCCACGCCAAACATCTTCTGGTGCTGATCCCTCAGCCCTCCGCAGTTGAAGTGCCTGGTCCCGCACGGTGGATGATCCAAAACCCCTGCCTCGTCACAGTCAGCTCGTTGTGAGACAGTGCCAAAGTTGAAGTGGAAGATATCAGTTGTTATCACTAGTACTAGTACTAGTACTAGTACTTACTATATCAGTTGTTCGCCAGGCATGGCACAGCAATGGCGCCTGGAGAAGGGGCCTAGGGGAGGGTGGCATGGGCCGCCCTCGGGCTGCCACATTGCGGCGGCAACATAGCAGCCACCATAACGCAAGTAAATCATGGGCACGTCACAGCCCATGATTTATTGGGCCTCCAGGTTCCGCCGCCTGTCGCTGCATCGCATTTCACCCATCCCAGTTGCCACCGGCCGTTCTGCCACCAGCGCGGCTCCAGCAGCTGCTCATTCCCCGGCCGACATGGCGCAGTCGCCTGGAAAGCTGTCGCCGCCTGCGCCGCCGCCGGCACCGCTGACGTCACCGCCGCCGCTGGCCATGTGGCTGCCGCCGCCGGCTTCCTGCCCGCACGGGCCGCCGTCCTTGGCCGCGGCGTCCCGCAGCAGGCTGTGGTAAAAAGCCGTCTCGCGCAGCATCGCTGCCTGCAGCGCCTCCAGAGCCGCATCATACTCGTTCCTGCAGCACCACTTGCGTCCAGTCAGGGTCCGCTCTTCTGCTGCCAAGTTCCAGGTCCCTGAACATGCGAGTCATCAGCACACTGGTTGATGGCATCTGAGCTGCGGCGAGGAAGCGAAACTTTAGTCAGGTTGTCCATGAGGCCTCCATCCTTCAAATGCCGGTTTCAGCACCAAAGTGCCGAAGCACTGCTGGTGTGGTGCAATCACCGGGAGCAGGATGATTCCCCATAATACATTTCCCAACAGAGCATTCACCGGCGCTCCCGGGCGGCGAGGGCGGACTGCCGGTTCTTCTCTCGTCGGACCGCCTTGCGGCGGCTGTCCTCGTTTAGCATCGCCGTCAGCGCCGCCTCCAGCTCCCCTGTCACGCGGAAGTGCGTGTCCGCGTTCCAGCCCACCGCCATGTCTGCAAGTTGCAGAGACGAAACTGTCGACATGTGCAGTTGTCGCTTGCGCGTCCAGGGTCCAGCCTGCACAAAATCTCGGGCATGCAAATGTGGCGCCGTGTGCACATTCTCAGCACTCGGTTCTGCTGGCTGACCGCCAGCACACATCTCATGATTCAGCGAAACAACAAGTGGAACAGCGCAGTGCTTGACCGTGCTCACCCTCTCTCGCGGCTTCCACGCGGGCCTGCGCGGCTTGCAGCACCGCGTGCAGCTGTCCAAACGTGGCCGCCGCCGACAGCTGGCCGCCCTCGGAACCCTCGCCGCCGGCGGCCGCACCCGACGGGACGCCTGCCTCTGGCACCGCTCCCCCGCCCCTGCCGCCGGCGCCGCCGCCAGTAGTGGCCCCACCGCCAGCGCCTCGCTGGCTGCCGGGGCCGCGCGGGTTGCGCAGCCGCGGCAGCGGGCCGCCGGCGGCCTTCGCTGCCGCCAGCGCCGCAGCCGCCGATGGCTTGAGCGCCCGCTTGCCGCGCACGGGCGCCCGCCGCTTGGTGCGCTGCCGCTGCGGCGCCAGCGGGCTGCTGCCCTGCGCCTCGGAGGACGTCGCGGGGCTAGCTCTGCTCGGCGGAGGCTGCGACAGAGTCCGGAAGCGCCCGCCGTCGCCGTCAAAGCTGGTGACGCCGGCGCCCTCGCTGCCGAAGCCGGCATTCTCGCTGCCAAAGCCGCCGGCGCTCTCGCTGCCGCTGAGCATATTGAGCGACGGCGTGCGCTGCGGCGGCGAGGCGGACGCGCGCTGAAATAACGCTGCCGGCAGCTGCCCTCCTTGCAGCTGCTGATGTAAGACGCCCGCGCCGGTGGGCGGCCCGAGGCTGCTGCCTGACGTGTGCTGGCTGCCGATGCTCCCCTGCATTCATGCAGAAGGCATGTAGGATCCTGCCAATGCGACAATGGGGCGCTATCCAGCCTGGCAAAGAGGTGTCCACATGCATCCGCAGGGCCCATTCTATGCTGCCTTGAAATTGCTTCTGTCAGAGGGCTTCGCGCTGGCTGCCAGTATGCACTTTAGTTGTAGAAACAGAAAGTGAGGGCATACCTGGTGGAGCGGCCAGGAGGAATGCGACGAGCAGCAGCGCGGCTCCAGTTGGCTGTGGGCGCCGTCGGCGTCCTGGAAGTCTGCGTCCCAGCCCATGGCTGCACAAAGACGACACCGCATACTCTCAAACTGGAGCAATGCAACTAGCATGTCCCACCACCAGAATGACGACAGCAAGCATACGACTGGCGATGCCGCTTGAGCCTGCTGCCAGGCAAGCACACAGTCAGAAGTGGCCTCACATGCTGAGACGGCGGCCCAGTGCAACGGCACTAGCGGCTCATTTGCAGGCGGCTGCGGCGGCTGCGGCAGCGGCGGGTGCTGCTGCTGCTGCTGCTGCTGCTGATTTTGCTGGAAGTACTGCATTCGGTAGTCCAAATAGGGCTGCCCCAGGTCCTGGCACTGCGCCGCAAGTCGCTCCTCCTCCATCTGCTGCTGCAGTTCGAGCTCCAGCTCTGACAAAAGCTGGCCGCGCTGCTGCAACGCCAGCGCCGGCGCTGCCATCTGCAGCGCCAAACGACTCACCTGTCAAGCAGACCTGTCAATGAGACTGCTTTGCTGCATTGTGCGTTCCCCAAATGCGATGCAAGCAGCAGATGCGTCTAGCAACACTTGCCTCGCTGTCACACTTCACTCGGCAGCAGGCGGACCTCAGTGTCGAGGGCTGACTGCGCCATGGCAAAGGCTGCTGTCGGGTCCACCCTGTCGTAGCGCATGATCATGGTGTGCGCGTCAACCAGAGCCGAGTCCGGCCGCCCACGTGCGCTGCCGGGCAGGTGTGCCGCCGCGCAGGGGCCGTCACTGCCGGCGCTGCCACCGCTGATGTGCGCCAGCAAGCGCCCGTGCTCATCGTGCCAAGGCTGCTGTCGGCTGCTGTCGAGGTGCTGGGCTGGCACAGCGTCAGGCGCAACGGCGGGTGACATAGATGTGCCTGAAGAGAGCGTCGCCACAGACAGCGCGTCGGGGTAGCAGCCCATGGGGTTGGAGAACCCGATGGTTGCGTTGAGCGACGGCATCGCGGCATCCGCGGCGCCAGGGATGCTGATGTGCCGCATGCCTCCGGCGGCGTAGCCGCTGTGGAGGCTGTTGCTGCAGCTGCTGTTGGCGCTGTGCAGCGCGAAGCTGTCGAGCTGTGCCGTGGCATACCTGACGCCGCCCGACGAGGTGGGGGAGGCCGAAAGCGCATCGCGCCGCCGCTGCGCCTGCTCCTCGTGTGCTCCACCAGCGCCTGTTCCACCAGCTGCCCCTCCGGGCTGGCGGCGCGGCTCAGCGGCGAGAGTTGCATGTGCGACTGCCGGGCCGGCGCCGGCGCAGACGACGCCTGCTGATGGTACGGCGGCGTCTGCACATGGTGATGTGAGCCGCCCCACGCCGCGTGAGGCGCCGATATCGTCGTGATCGACGGGCGCTGCTGCTGGCCGCTGCCGCCGCCGCCGCCATCCCTGACGGCGTTGGTGGCTGCATGCAGCTCTCCCCAGCTGATGCTGGCGTGCCGGAAGCGCCGCGGTGGGCGCTGCTGCTTCGCCGCCGCCGCATGCGCACGCGCTTGCCTCGGCGCCTGCGGCTGGGCTGGTGAACGCCACGAGTGCTGCTGCTGCGGGAACGGCTGCGCCTGCTGTGCGAAAGGATGCTGCGGCGGTGGCGGCGGCAGCAGCACAGGAGCCTCGTGTTGGCAACCAGCGCCGGCACCGCTGCGATCGGGCACACCTTGCTCGTCAGGAATCTAGCAGTTTGTAACAAGGCGCGCAGCATCAAATATACAGCAGTGCACAAGGAGGAGCTACCCGATCGAGCGCTGAAGAGTGTCAACCGTGTGAAGACGTGTAACTAACTGTACCTGTCATGTAGCAGCGGGGCGCCGTAGGCCGACGTGGCTGGATCGAGCTGAGCGGAGATGCAGAGGCTAGCATCGTCTAGCGCCTGCGTCGCGCCTGCCAAACAGCGCACGACAATCTACAATGCTGCACGTTTGGGTGTCTCCCGCTTTGTCCTCCAGGTACAAACAAGTGAAAGACGGCGTACGCCGCCTCGTCAGGCGTTGTATCCTGTCTGATAGGCGATATATCTGACACGCCCAAAACCTCCCCAAATGCGCACTGACGTCGGTGAGAGGTTTCAGCGGCAAAACGGTGCGCTTGTCGGTACTGCAAGACGCCTCAAGCTGTGCAACTGCATGAATTTGGAGCGCTTGTTGCGTTAGAGCAGCTGCGTAGCGCGCGCGGCCGGGTCTGCTGACACCGGCGCGGAACAGCCTGGCCCTAATCACGCGGCAAGGCTGGTATGTGATCACGCAACAAAGCCAACGCTTTAGGGCGCCAGCGAATAGCGGAGAGCATGTTGATAGATGCGCACCCTCCAGGAAAGCCTGCGGCACGTCCAAGTCATCCCAGCCGAGGCTCTGCAGCAGGTCCACTCCCGGCTGGAAGAGAGCCTCGTCGGACGACGCCTGCGGCTGCCCCGCCCCGGCCGCGTGCTGCTGCTGCGGCGGCTGCGGAGCGTTGATGTAGCTCGCGTCAGCTGCGGCGAGCCTTCGCACGTAGGCCTCGTAGCGCCGGGCCTCCGCCATGTTATTCCGTCCACCCTCACCCAAACTGCTGGTCGGGTGCTGACAGACGGCCTGCTCAGCTTGCCCCAATGCCTGACAACGCAGGCGCACCCAGCGGCGTTACCAAGGCATCTCGAGACCTCAAAAACAGGCGCCGCTGTCGCGAAACGCCGCGAAGCGCTGCACAGTGGCACTTTCCGATACGCCACGCTTGGGTTGCGCCCCTCGTGATCTCCCGTGCCCGGAACTTGCCACCCGTCCGCAAGCTCACTACTGGGTGATCGACCACAGCGCAACGAGCACAACGTCGTGTGCTTACTTGGAGAAACGGAAAGGGTTTGAGGATGACTTAACCCGTACGCCCTTTGGTGGCGCGTGGGCCTAGGAAGCAGTACACACGCAACAGCTGGGTAGCATTGAAGATTGACGCGGACAGGAGACAATAGAAACGGTTTGCGGAGCGATGGATACACTTACGGATGGGGACAGAAACCAGCAGCATAAGCGAAAGAAAAACCAAGCTTTCTGCGAACTGCAGCGCTGTTGTTAGGTGTATACCATCCAAATGCCAGCTGCCATTTGTGCATTGTCTATTCTCTCGCAACCAGGCTGCTAAATTGCCTTGCCGCTGGCCCGCAGTGGTGGTAGGAGCCACAACAGCTTGACTCCGTGCAGTCTCTGCGGACGGCGGTGGCAGATGCAGTGATGCTGAATGCCATGGCAGCATGAGATCAATAATTCTAGGACTCGCAAACCCGCGTGAGCTCTCTTGTTCCGGTCAGGCAATGGGTTCTCAATGGCCCTTCCCACTTCCTGCGGCTTGACGTCCCCAAGGTCATGGCTAGTTCCACGTTCAGCTTCACCCTGTCATCTTGCGGCATGGCGGTCATCATGTGGCTTGGGCGGCGAGCCGCAGTCGGGCCCAAGGAGGAAGACGTCTTGTCAATGGAAGCCGCAAGAAGCTCAGGTGGGCCTGCAGAGCACATGCGTCGTCGGGAGTGAGCCTTGAGCCCAAGCCCAGGCGGGCCATGACCATACAATCGCAGCAGCACATCAGGATCATGGCGCCACCGGTGCATTGCAATGCGACAGAACATGGATTGACCTTGATGACATGGATGACATGTATATTGTGACAAGAGTGGCACCTGAGCCGGGCTGCCGCAGCAGGTCAATGAATCAGACAGCGCCGTCAGGCGCGCTGGTCAGCCGGCGGCAGCGTCGACGCCTCCACCGCGTGCGCCACGGCGGCAAAGCGCCCCAGCAGCGGCGGCCGCACCATGTCCTCCCGCTGCCCGCACAAACCGTCAAAGTTTAGGCACAGTCTGAGGACGAGCTGCGACCGGGGCGGTCAGGAAAAAGTTCTCAGGTGGGCAGGCTGCTCTGTTGGGGAGCAGAGCACAAGTGATCTTGGCTGTGTTAACCACTCACAGGTGCTGCAGCACTCGAGAGACGAACATGATGCTCAGGATGCAGATGCAACGGTCGGTCACAAGCCATGTTGCGATTGTCAGGATTGCGAGGCTTGAGGGACGCCGCACCTTACGCTTGCCATACATTGTGCGGCCGGGAGACGCCGGGCTGCGCGCGGACTGGGTGGGGCTGCAGGGCGGCCGCCGTATCTGCAGCTCAAGCACACATTGCTCAGATGAGCAGGACTGCAACCAAAGGACATGCAGTGCACCAATGCTGCCGCTCAATACGAGGCCTGCAAAAGGGTCCCTTCGTCCTCACCAGGGAGTCGCGCCACCCCAGAATTGCCAACGCTGGGCGGCTGCTTGAAGGGTATAAGCAGCGTCAGCTGCAAAAGGGAACCCAGCCCTGATGCCATCATTGCAAGCAAATGCACAGCTAGAGCCAGCTGGAGAGATCAGAGAAGGGGGATCTAAACAGCAGACACCCACCCTGCCAGCGCGGCGGGAGCTGTCCGCTGTGGCAGTGATGTCGGACAGCGGCTTTTCTGGCGCCGCGCCGCTGCCGCCGCCGTCGCCTGCCGCGGCGTCCACCACCCGCGGCGCTGCCTCGCCGTTCTCCTGCGCCGAGGCCGGCGACTGCGACAGGTCGCCCACCTGCAGGGCGGGGAGAAGGGCTCAGGATATTGCATGGCGGGTAGGCATCAGGAAAGGGAGGAACGGGTCCGCACACTGAATGGCGGTTGGCGGTGAGCAGGCTGCCTGTTGCGCTCTGGGGCCACGGTTTGCTCCCTTGCAGCATGCTGAGGGGCATGTACCTCGACATACTCGTAGTCGACGGTCAGGTCGAGGGAGTGGCGGGAGGTGCCGTCGCCGGCTTCCCCGTAGTCGCCGGCGCCCGCCAGCAGCGCCTGAAGGTCCTCCTCACCCTCCTCGCCCGGCCCCATGTCTGCGCCGGGAAAGAAAAGGGTGTGATGCGCCATTCCCTCCTTCACTCGCTCAACAGACTCCTCATCGACTCTACAGGGCCGGCTTTCCAGTACACTTGATCTCCTCTAGAAGCGTCCGCCGCAGGCTAGCAGACCCTCCTAATGTGCATGCACTGGAAAGAGATGTGCAAGTCGCTGGCTTTCAAATTTCGGACAGGTGGGGTGTCACTTAGCACCAGGAAGCCGGAGGCAAATCGCACATTGGAGGGCGTCATCCAGGCGGCCTGCGGGCGTCTGCAGCATGCTGGCGCCACCGTGTTCGTCGGCCGCCGCCGCCGCCGCCAGCAGCTGCCCCTGCCCCAGCTCGGGCGTCACCGTCAGGTTGCCGTCGGCATCCTGCGCAGGCAGAAAATGATGCAGTTGACCAAGGCATAGCCTACGCAAAAGTCCTTGGCACACAGTCCGGGACGCGGGGCATGGCAGGCAAAGCCCTCAGCCGCCAGAAGCGGTTCGCAGAGAGGGCGAGCGAGCGTGTACACCCCTTCTTGCATAACAAAGCAGCAGATGTGAGGCTGACAGCGACCTGTGCAGGACCCGAGACAAAGCAGGGACCAGGCAGGGGCGGCGTGGGAATGCGTAACAGCAGCGAAAAGTCCAGAGACGCGCACCATGGTGAGGCCGGCAAACATGGTCGCGGGCGTCGGCGCGGCCGGCGTCGCGGGCGTCGCGCCATCGCTGGAGTGCTCCCCCTCCGCCGCCGGACGGCCGACCAGCAGCGCCAGCTGGCCGCCATTACCTAAACACTCCCTGTCATCGGGGATCTGCATCGGCACGGGCACCATGCCGCCGCCGGGCGCCTGGCTCCACACCATCGGCAGCACCGCCTGCTGCTGGCTGTCGCCGGCTCCACGCAAGGCGCCGCCGCCGCCCGCGAACGCAAACCCGCCTTCGGCGCAGACGCGAGGAGGCTTCAACAGATGATGGGTCTTGAGCTGAAAGAGAGACGAAGCAGATGGCCACCTGGTGATCTGGTGCAACCCGCCACCGACACCCACGTCCGCCTCTCCCGCTCCACAGCAGTGGGAGGAACGTGAGCATGGACACAAAACGGGCGCAGGTGTGGCGGAGCAGGCACCTGTGCGGGAGGCATCGCCGTGGGGCGAGTTAGGGGGGATGATGGGGACCAGCATCATGGGCCCCTCCGCCGTCTCCACCATGCGCGAGCCCGCAGGCAGCCCCTGCAGCACACACGACGCAGGCTTGCAACGAATCCTCCAATCAAGATAGCGGGTACTGTCACATAGCTTATACACTCTAGACGCATTGAGCCCCCTTGGCATGAGACTCGGCAGGCAGTGCACCAGCACAGCCGCCACAGGGCAGATGTTTCGCGAATAGATGTTCAGAAACATGTGGCTGGGCGGCGAGCACCGCAGGCAGTGCAGCCGGGGACGGCGCCGAAGGCAGGCAGCCGGGCGGGGCGCTGTCCGCATGCCGCAGCTGCTCGATGCCCGCCATCGGCGCAGCGGCCGCCAGAGCGGCATCCAGCTCCTGGGGTGCCTGCGGCAGCGGAAGCAGACGTGCATCATTGCATGTTCACCGTCACATACTCTTGTTGCCGCATCCCTTGTACAGGCCAGCCTCCAGCAGAGCGCCCTGATTAGAATCTGAGCTGGCAGTGCGTTAAAACTCTATTCTTAAAACAGGTGCTCAGCACGCACCGTGGGCGCTGGCACGAGGTGGCTGACTTGCGCATTGCGGGGCGCCAGAGACGGCACACCCGGCGGCATGTCGGCGCCGTCTGTCCGATCCGCGCCGGCGGCAGCCGAGCGCGGCGGGCCGCGCCGCACCCGCGCCGCCGGCAGCTGCGGCTGCCGGTGCGGCCGCTGCGCGGGCTGCGCCGGCGGCGGCGACGGCCCTGCCCCTGCGGCGGAGGCTGTGGACGCCGACACCGTCATGCTGGCGGTCGCACTGGGCGTGGCGGCAGTGATGGGCGCTGTCCTCGGCCTGGACATTTCAAACCACATTGGGTCAACATCGGAAGCAGCAGTTTCGATCCAAAATGCATTGCGGCAGGCGCGGAGTGCATGGTCAGTGAAAGGATGCCCAAGCTTGTGTGGGCTGGAACCTTCTGACGGTTGCTGCAACTGCTGGCGGCAGGCCCATGTGTGATAGAGGACGCAGGAGGACGCAGCGCTCACTGCGCGGCTGGAGTGGCGGGCGATGCCGCTGAGCGGCTCCGGCCGCCGCCGCCGCGCGTTGAGGACGGCCGTCGCACCGCTGCCGGGTCCTCCGTCAACGTCGCCTCCAGCGGCGGCTGGCCCCCCGGCGGCGGCTGGTTCTGGCAGTTCTCGCACTTGCAGGCCTTGCCGCACGGCGCGCCCGCCTGAAGTGCAGCAATTGTCAGATACTCAATGACACACCGTGATTCAGACTTGATGACGCTGCACTGAGCCAGGGGCGGCTTGCGTCTCCGTGCGATCCAGTGTGTTGCACCGCTGACTGCGGCTCTGCAGGCTCCAGACAGCCTAAGAAGACCGCCACTGTCAGCGACGACACTGCCCTGAACCAGGTCGCAGCTCTCACCTGGAAGCACTCGCAGTACTTCTTCTTGCAGCCGGACTTCTTGCAGTGGCAGCCGCGGCGGTGCGCGGCGGGCGCTGCCTCGCCGTCGCCCACCGGCACGATCTTCGCCTTGAAGGCGTCCGGGTTGCGCTCCTCGATTGACCGCCGCGTCGCCGCGACCGTCTCCCTGCGGCATCGCAATCACAGCTCGCTTTCGGCTGATCCCCAGCTGTGGCACTTGCATGTTCTCGAAAGTGCTACATGGCAGGTCAGCCATTTCCGGACGTGCTGCTGACAGTCAAGGTCACATATGCAAACAAGGCAGGCAAGCAAGCGCTGGCAGAAGATGCAAGGTCAGGGAAGGACGCGCACGCGTTCTCGACGGTGTTGGCGCAGCCGGTGCAGTTGCAGCTGTTGCAGTACATGCCGGCGGCGAAGCAGTCGCAGTACAGCTTCAGGCACTTGGACTTCTTGCAGTGGCAGTGCTTCGGTGCCCTGCAGCAGCAGCAGGGCGAGATTTTCAGCTCAGTTGCATGGCAAAGACTTGCCGCGACATGGGCACAAACAGCAGGCATGAGCAGCAGGAGCGCACGATTGGCGACTGCAGGCCAGTAGCAAAGCTGCTTGTGCTGTGAGCAAGCACAAGATCTCACGTGCTGGTGGCAGTGCTCTGGCGGCGCGAGTTGGGCGCCGGCGCATCGTCTGGTGTGTCTGGCGGCACCACACTCAGCAGCGAGCCCCGAGCTCCTGCAGACAGGCAGTGCGCTTCAGGCAACGGTGCTCTTTCCCAGATGCGCTGTCAACAATGGCTGTCATCATGCTTTCCGGACCACCTCATTCCTAGGCACTGCCTTTTGCGCTGTGTCAGCGACAGAGCCTGTGCCCACAAAGGCAAGGTCACCCGCCAATCATCTGCGCACTCACCGGAGGTGGCTGTGCTGAGGCGCCGCCCAGATGGCGTGGCCGACGCTGCCGCCTCCGCCAGGGTGGTCCAGCTGTCGGCGGCGCCGGCATCGCCGCGGGGCGTCTCGTGCGCCGGCTCCTCCGCTTTCGCCGCCTTGGCCGCCGCCTTGGCCGCCCGTTGCGGCCGCACGCTCTTGGTCGCGCTGCGCGGCGGCGGCGGCTGCGTGGCCGCCGCCATGGCTGCGGGCGTGGGCGCCGCGACCTCCGCCGGCGGCGCGGACGTCGGCGGCAGGATGTCCAGCTGCAGTGGCGGCGGCGGCTGCAGCAGGTCGCTCGATGTCAGCGGCGGCGCGGGGTGCACCGAGTGCATGTGAGCAGTCTCCACTAGGCGGCTGAGCTGGCCGTCGCTGCGGGCCTCGCCGCGCAGCGCCCCCGAGCTGCCCCGCAACAGCGGCGCCGACGGCTGCCGCGTCACGGCCGCGCCGCACAGCGGCTCGGGGAAGGCACTGAAGCCGCTGCGAAGGCGCTGAAGCCGCCGCGCCGCGAAGCCGCCGTCACTGCCCGCCGGCTGCTCCCTGTACGCCCCCTCGCCCTCCTGCTGCAGGGTAGGGCGCGATGTCAGCGGTGATTTTGCGGTGTCGCAAGCAGTGACATCCATGCGTGTCAGCGACCGGCGAACGAGACACGCAACATGCACTGTGTGTCGTCAAGCAGCTTCCGGTGGCATCAGCCTGGTGCGGTGGTTGTTCTCGGGTGCTGAAAGGCAAAACTAGTGATCAAGATGCGAGTGTGTACTCGGACCTTTGGGGTGCCGAAGCCCGGGGGAACGCCCCCAACCTGCCGGCCGGGCTCGGGCAGGTCGCTGCCGGGTCGCCGAATTATCGCGGCCGGGCTGGCGAGGTTCGCCAGCAGGCTGGGGCCGTCGATCATGCCTCCGGGCGTCATGCGATCGACATGACCGGCGCCCGCTCCCCGCCTCCGGTCGGGCGACGCCAGGAACAGCGGAGGGCTCTTAGGCAGCGTGCCGGGCGACATCAGTGACGCGTGCGGGCGGCTGCCGCCCCGGGCCGGAGAAATGAACGCCCTGTTGGAGTGGCCGGCCACGACGTCATCGGCGTCGCGCCTGCAGCGCGTGATCCACGCTAATGAATGCAAATGGTATATAATACTGATGTCAATCAAGATTGATACAGCTTGCGAAGTGCGGCCCGCACAATAGCGCGGCGCGCGATAGTCGAAGCTATCGATCAGGCTGACAGGGCTGAGTCAGGCGCGCAAGGCGTGCGAAATCGCTACAAGGCCGCTGCATGAGGCAAGTGCACACAAAAGGGTATAGGCGTTCATGCGGGAAGGTGGATCGGGTCGACGGATCGGCAGCAGAGCGTCATGTACAGAAGCGAGGCGTACCCGAAACGGGCAAGGCCAAAGGCCCGTGGCGGAGACTGTGCAGGGTTGATCGCTCCATACGCGGCGCTGACGGGATTGGGGGGAGGCCTCAGCGGCGACAGCTCCCGGGCGTGTTGCATGAAGGGGGACATCTGAGCAGGACGAGAGCATGGTCAGCCAGGCATGGGGAGAGTACGGCCTTCACAAGGGTCGAGACGCCGCGCGAATGCGCAAAGGCGTTGTGCGCTTGAAGTTCTGCCATCAGACTTCGCCCTACGCTGACAGGGCGGCACAGAACGCCGGATAAGGAAAAACCAACCGTTTGTAGCATGACTGAGGGGGCTGCTCGCAGCTGCATGGCCCTGCTGCGGCCCTCTGGCGCGCTCAGCATAATGTGCAGGCAGACATGGCATGAGGGTGGACCAGAGGAGCCGCAGAACCAAAGCAGAGGCAGCCTGTGGCTTCAGGAACCCGCTTGCGTTAGAATGGCTGATCCTTGTGACTGCACCCCGGCGGCTGATCGCCACGCCTTTGCGCATGGACCATGCTCACCGATGCTCTGACACACGCAGAGCATCAAGCTTGAGGGGCTCCGGGCCTGGGCAGCATGCTTCACTTATCACCTCAGGAGGCCTCCTTGACGCAATCCTCGAGGGGTGCTCGGGCGTCGCCAGCGGCGCCTGCGCCGCCCTGCTGCGAGGCTTGGGCATGGCGGCAGCTGCACTGCGGCGCTGAGTGTCACATCCGCGGAAGCAGGGGCAGCAAGAGCTGAAGCGTCACTAGCAGAGCCTGACTCTAGTTCGAAACTTTGCCACTCACAGCAGCCACGCAGCAACCCGCCAGCGTCCGCCCTGCCCGCGCAACGGCAATCGCGTTACAAAGGCAACCAGCGCTGTTGACGTGGTCAGAACTTTCGCGCTCAATAGCCGCGACGATACTCATTTCAAACCGCTTTGAGCGCGGTCCCCTTTTGAACTCACAGCAGAAACTGAGTTTCCCCCAATTCCCGCCATCAGCAGGAGCTGCTGGCGGCAGCAGCATGTGCGAGTGTAGTCGAGTGCAGAGTACAACAGGACGCTCTGTATTGTCCACTCCAGGCCACAAACAGCTCTACATCAAGCAGTACGTGTTGGGCATGCAACAAGGAAGCGCCAATGCCCAGATGTGCGCCGCGACGCGCGCAGACATGCCGAGCGCATGCACTTTGGACGCGGTCAATGCTCATCATGTGGTGTGGCTGACAGCGAGCCTCTCAAAGAATCGTGTGCACCATGCACATCAAGGAAATTGTCTGGTGCAAAAAAATTGGAGGCCCTTGTCGGCCATTTGTCGCTGTGACATAGGGGCGCGTCACCGCGGTGGCGGGGCCGCTTTCGCCTCATCTAACAGACCCAGAGGCAGGTGACCGATCTGCTGCTTTCCTGCATCATACGCGCAGTCCAAAAGTTGGCGGCGTTCTTGCCTCGCACATGTTGCAGTCATCGTCACAGAATGGCATCGAACCTGTGCAGGGATGTAACCGCCATGTGACCATGATTGCCAAGCGCAGTGCTACCAACCGAATTGTATCAGGACGCCGCGATAGGGCCCGCGGTACTCGTCGACGGTGGCTGAGCCGCTCGCGGCGTTGTATTTGATGTATGCGCCGCCCTGGATGCTGCTGATGTTCGATATCCCCGCCACCTGTTCAACGTGCACAGACTCTGTCAAGGTTCTGGCCTTTCGGCAGAAGCAAAGCACAGCTGTTTCGAACAGCGGTTGAACGGAAAAGCTGCGCACCCGTGAGGTTGGCATCACGAAGTCAACACCCAGGGCAGTGGCATAATCCCGTAGCGCACGCACAGCGAGGCGCACGTCGCCGCTCAATACACCCATCATCAGCAGGGACGGCTGAGCAGCGGGGTCCCACCCCGCGCTCGGATATGCATGCCTGGCTGCGACCTGCGCATGAAGGCAGTGGCGTCAAGCTGTCTGCAGGTTGCAGACTGCCATGCGCAGCCACAGCACTGATGTCGTCACGGAGTTCAAATCTGAACCTCACAGACCGTTGTGAAGTTCGGCCCGCAGCACAATGCAAATGCATTGTGACGCACCAAGACCGCTTCTCGTAGGCTGACACGCTGCTCCTTGGTGGTTCCAGTCGCTGTGATGCGTGTGTCAGCTCGATTGAAGTCCAGCAGGAGCTTCCAGGCGTCCTCAACTTCACCCACACCTGCATGCAGTGTCGTGCTTGATGGGTTGTCATCCACCAGAGGATCTCATCAGAAATCGTGGTCACGGTGCGGGTGTGGCGAAATTTGAATTGGCACACTGTTGACAGCATGCCATTGTGAAGTGGGGATGGGTCACCAGCGCCGTCGGACTGTGGGGCCGCAGAAGGGGCAGTACGGCTATTCAAACGGCGAATGGAGGTCGCTGCGCGGATAGAGCGTGTCGCCGCGACGTTTGAACCAGACGCGGCTCTGAACAAATGCACACAGGCATGCGCCGGACGCCGCGCAATCCGGCCAGCACCACCCTGCACGTACGAAGTCAATGAAGCCATCTGCAGTCAAGCAATGCTGCAAAGTGAGGCTGTGAAACGAGGCTGGGTTCAAAATGCCTTGAAGTGGCCGGGGTCGGCGAGATAACCACACAACTCCGATAGCAGGCTTGCTTTGCGTGGCTAATCGAATCGCAGGCCATGCTGCGGCAACCTGTGTTGCCGCTGCGCCTCAAAGCGCTGTTCATGGCTGCAGCAGGCCTCCAGCCATTTTTGGAATTGGAGTGCATGCATGATTGAACAAACTCCGGAAGTCTGTTTCGTTGTACGTGTGTCCTGATCGTCTCGAGTGAAGCTGGAAACGTGCCGTTTCCTTCCTGATATTCGATTTGCGTCAAGCACCGCGGAGAGTGTTCTGAAAGCAAATATCGATTGGCTCCCACCCCGTGCAGCATGAGCAGCGGGCGGCTGCTGGAGCTCCTGCGGCGCGCCAGCAGCAGCCTGGCGCTGGGCGTGACCGACCATGCGGGCAGGGGTCTCGTCGCGCGGCAGCCCGTCCAGCAGGGCGCTGTCATCCTGAGCGAGGTGCCGCTGGCCGCCGCTCCGGCGCCGCAGCACCGCGGCAAGGTCTGCTACGACTGCCTGCGGGTGTCCGCCCTGGCGCAGCCGTCGCTGGACGTCGGCGGCCAGGCTTACTGCAGCGCCGAGTGCGCCGACCGCGCCGGCGGCAGCTACGCGGCAGTGGAGGGACCTGGCGGCGCCAATTTTGCGGGACTGGTTGCGTACTGCACTGCGCACCACGAGCGGTTCCCGCTGCTGGCGGCGCGGCTCGCGTGCGGCATCGTCCAGAACGGCCGCAGCCCCGCCTTTGAGGTGCAGATCGTGAAGCGTGGAAACATGTTCAGCATCCTGATGATCTTGCCCAGGATCATCAGATTTTACCAATCAATGACAACCTGCGACGCCTTTGATCCACCCATGGTGATGGTGATGCAGTCAAATACGTTTGAGAGGTGCAGCCGTCAAGCTGCCACACCGTGTATCCTCGAAGATGCACTTGAACGAGAATCCTCAACGTGCAGGACCTGCGGTTGCTGTGCTTCGCCAATGTGGGCTTGCCGCCGCCGGAGCCATGGGCGGAGGTGCACGAGCTCATACAGGTATATACTAAATTCTGTTGTAACAATTTTGTGTCGAGAGTGCCCTCACGAGAGTCGCAATCAGTTCCGTCAACAAGAGTAAATTGAAAACTTAGATAACACATCGTGCAGGCGGGGCTGCGGGCGCATGCCAGCGCGCTACCGCCCGGCAGCCGGCAGCGCCGCGATGCGGAGGAACGCGCCGGGCACATCAGCCTGGAGTGGCTGCTGTCGGTGATGTCGCACCTCCATGTCAACGCCTTCAGGTGCTGCTCCTTGAATCCGTCACCCTGTGTGCCAGCCAAGTATGGGTACGTGGCATCGCATCTGCATCGGCAGATGATCCGAATGTTGCCCAATCCGTGAACTGTATTTATCTTCAGGGTGGACTGCGTGTTCCCGCTGCCAGAGGGCCGCAGCCTCGCGGACATGGCGGCGGCCATCGTTGGCGGCAGCAGCGATGGCCACAGCGGCAGCGCGGCGTACCTGCTATGTTCGCTGTTTAACCATTCTTGCATGCCCAATGTGGACGTCGCCTTCCCAGACAATTCTTGCAGGTGCGCTCTTGAAATATGCAATGCGATCGCTTCATACGGTCCACCGGCCGTCTGAAGTGGAATGCTTGCAGCACAAGTCACCTCGAACCAGCATTGGTTGCCTTCGAGCACTGTGAACCCTGCCGCCCTTGGACGTTCTTGGTGCCAAGGAACCTGTGATGCAATCGCAGGGTCGAGATGCGGGCAGCTAGAGACATTGACAGGGGCGAGGAGTTGCAGATATCCTACATTGACTCCAACATGCCTTTTGCCAGGCGACAGCAGCAGCTGCAGTTTGCATATGGTTTCGAATGCAAGTGCCCCTCGTGCGTCGCCCAAGAAGATGTAGTGGGGGGAGACGAGTTACAGTGAGGCGCCTTGGAGACTTTGAGTGCTACCGGAGCATTACCATAAATTGCAGCTGTTACTTCGAATGCAATAATGTACACGATCACGAGTTCTGTCACCGACCTGCCGGACTGATGGCCCTGGTGAAATTGCTTTGCAAATCAGAAACGGTGCAAACAGCACATGAGGTCCAGCAAACGCAGCTTCCTCCCCGCTGCACAGCAGTGCTCAGCAATGACGCCAGCGCTCAGAGCGCCCGTCATATGCCGGAACCCACGAGCTGCAACCAGCTACCGCTGCTGGTCTGCAACGCAACTTTGCAACCTCGCTACAGGGGGCCGTCCAGGTGGAACTGCTCCGCCAGCTGCTCGGCAGAGCCTGCAGGAATAGCAAGGACACAGCATCACTCATTTGCTCATTTGCTTTTTTCGCCGGCCCAATGCCGAGCAACTGTCTAAACCGGCGGCTCACGAAAGACTGGAAAATGCAACTCCGATGTCGGTTTTTGTCGTTGTCATTGTTGCCTTGTAGCCATCCAGGACATTCTGCTTTGCATGACGGCAGCGCACAACCACGACGCTGGAAGTCCGCTGTGACACAACAGCAAAAGCAAAAGAGTGCAGGACCCACCCTCCAGTGCCAGCGCCGCCTCGACCGCCAGGTTGAGCGGGAAGCGCTCCTGCTCCACCGTCAGCACGCGTGGGTCCGCCAGCCGCTGCTGCACCTGCGCGCCCCCATGCCGCGCCAGCTGCACCTTGTAGAACTTCTTGAGGCCCTGCGGGATTGAAAATTTCGTGCCTTTGTGAGCAGCACGTGAAGGGCACCATGTGCCGCATTCGAGCGGGGCTTACGCATGTCCGTGCCGGTTGCTGGCTGCATGCGGTGTTTCGTGGCCATGTTCGATACTTGCTCTAGCGCGTGCCGACATTGGCGCGTGCCCAGATTGCATGGCACAGACTTCGGCTGCTACACTATGCGACTCCTCGACAACAAGGCGGCAATGCAAATGCTAGTAGACCAGCAGGCCATCTGCAGGAGCCCGCTCCCGGGTGCGCACCTGCTCCGCGGCGCTCCGCTCCTTGGCGGCCCAGTAGGCGAGCAGCTCCGGGTCCATCGGCTGCGACAGCAGCGCCTCCGGGCGGGAGTCAACGCCCGCCAAACCCCCGGCCTCGCCGTGCGACTACAGACAGGAGTACGCTGCCGGTCTGCCAGTGGATGCTGACATCACCATCTGTCATAGCCATGCAGCAAACACCTGCCGGCTGGACGATAGCCTGTACCGCAAGCCACACTGCAATGATGTCGCAAGCGTCCACATCAACAATGCCCTCCCTCTTCGGCCCTGAGGAGAGAGGGCTCAAGCGGGAAAGGAGTGCACCTCGGGGTGCTTGAGGTGGCGCTCCGCGTGCTTGCCGCAGGGCTTGCGGGGTGGGCCGGCCAAGCCGAAGAAGCGCGTGATGCGGTCGACAGCAGCGCCCAGGGCGTGCTTGGCGTGGCGCACCCAGCCGTGGTGGTGGCCGTGGTGGTGCAGCTTGCCGTACGCCTGCAGACACGGTGACATTCTTACGCATGTATGATGGAGTGTTTTGTGGGAACGCGGTGAGGTGAATGCGCACCAGCTGGCAGTGGCATTCCCGTGGCAGAGAAGCGCTGACAAACACCCTCCACATCCGACAGCATCAACCGACGCCGCATCCTGTGCATCATTGGCGCAGCAGTTTACCTTGGGGTTGGGGTGGTACTGCTGCTGCGCCTGGAGGACGACCACGGGGTCGGGCGTCGGAGGCGCATTCAGGAATGCCGACACGATCAGCACGGTGGCCTGCATGACGAAAGCAACAATTCACTGTTTCTGAGCGCCCCACCAGGAAATGGGCCGGCACAACGACATCTGTAAAAGAACGCTGCAAGGCATTGGAAGGGCCGCAAGGTAGAAAAGGATGCCACGACTGGCTGCGATGTCGCCCTGACTGTCTCGTTCGAGGTTTCTTGTCAAGCAGACTGCTGGCTGTTCTGCAGGCTGTTCTGGGGGTCTGCCTTGTAACCCGCACCTCGCAGGCGTGGACGCTGCCGAGGACCTCGATGCGCTGGGACGTGTCGTTAACCTGCATCGATCATACTGCACGCTTCACGTAAGACTTGGACGATCAGCTTCAGGCTCAGACTCGACGCTGGGTTCCTCCCACAAGAGCATCCGCGCGGTTTCCAGTGCACTGCTGAGGCGCAGATGACAATATAACGAAGCATGGCGCAGTCATGCGGGAAAAAGCACCTGCAGGTAGAGGGCGCCGTGCTTGGCGGTCTTCTTCTCCGTCTTGTGCATCGCGTACGCCACCTGCGCAGCCGCGCGAACAGGGAACGTCATACAGCGCCGGCCAAAGTCGATGCTTGAAGAGCTTCTTGGCATGTGCTCGTAGAAGCCACAGTGGCGCTGTGCAATGTGTGGTGCCGCGGCAGCAGCCGAAGTGCCACAAGCTGCGCGCGCCGGGAGCAGGCTTACCATGTCGGCAGCAGTGTAGTGTTGGTGGTGGTGGTGGTGGTGATCCTCGCCGTGCGGGCCCTCGTGCTTCATGTGCTTTCCCCCCTGCTTGCCGTGCTTGAGCTTGTGCTCGCCCTCGTGCTTGTCGTGCTTCATGCCATGGTCTCCGGCGTGCTCGGCGTGCGGCATCGGGCGGCCCTCCGGCTGGCCCTCGGGCAGGCTCTGCTGTGTCGCCGGCAGCGTCGCCGGCAGCGCAAACGCGGCGTCGGACACGGGGCGCGTCGTCGCGGGCACGTCCTCATTTGCCGGCAGCGAGTCCAGCAGCGCCGTCCACGCCGTTGACAGCTGCGTCTGCGACAGGAAACATCAGTTTGTGCCGTCATCTGACTTGAAGCATGTCAATTTCTCATTTGCAAGCAGCAAGTCCAGCAGCGCCGTTCAGGCCATCGACAGCTGCGTCTGCGGCAGCTGCAGCAGAATACGCCATACACCACGAGATGATCTCGTCGTCGTCCGCCACGAAGCAGTGTTCCAAGTGCTCGCGAGTGAGAATCTGCACACAGCAGCGCCGTCCAAGCGGTCGACAGGTGCGCTGATGCAGCTGCGGCGACACACACGAAGCTGTGTTTTCCAGTGCTCGTCGATGGGATTGTGCGAGCTGGCGGCCGCGGCGGCGATACAATTATATTCCTGCGCGGTCTGCCATGCCGTCACATCATAGCTGGCGGCCGCCGGGGCGATAAAATTATATTCCTGCACGGTCTGCCATGCCGTCACATCATGCAAGGGAACGAAGATGCGAACACATTGATTGCATGGCGGGGCACCGAACAGCAATGCGGCTCACCTGCAGCAGGTGCCTGCCGCTGTGAGCCGCCTCCTCGCGGACGACGGTCAGCTTCGTGCCCGCCAATGTGGTGTACTTGTCGCCGCTGTGCGCCTTGCAGGTCTGCACGGAGGTCGGAAACAAATTATGCGATCCTGCCTGAGATGCTCAGCCCTCAACACCGGGATGCCCAGCCTGCGCATGTGTTAAGCTGCAGTGCGCACAGTCGGCAAGGAATGCGCAGCCGGGAAGGAATGAGCAGATATCCAGGACACAGACCTTGATCTTCTCGAGCACAGTGTGCTGCTGGAAGCGGATGGGCGCCTCGTCAAACACGGTGTCACCGGTCCTGTGTCATGAGCAATGATTTCAATACTGGGCCGGTCCCTGGTGGTCCTAAGCAGCTGGTGGCGGTGGTGCAAGCGGTGGTGCAAGCATTGATCAAGCAGAGCATGCGTACCCGAGGTTGCCGTCCTGCACCGCCAGGAATGTGGCGCGTGCATGCGGGTCGTTGACAAGGCCTACAGGGGACGCACAGAGGGCTCGGAGGGCTTGGAAGGTTCACATCAGAAGGGCAAGAATCGCAAAATGCATGCTCAGATTTGTGATACCACCACTTCAAAGAAAATTCTCACCCTCAAGGTACGGCACATGCGCTTGGTCGAACGCCGCCGCAAAACGCTGCAGCACATATAATTCAACGCTCAGAACCTGGGGCAAGGTGAAGGGCCAGCCGAGCGAGTTCACAGGCGTCCTTGAAGTGGTTCAATGGAGCAAGGGCAGGCCCTCACCTTCAGGCTCGGCGTCTCGTGCAGGACTTGAGATATGGTCTTGCACTTGCCGTGGCCTTGGTGGTGCCCGTGGTGCTTCCCTCCCTCATGGTGCTTCCCGTGCTTGTGGAGTAGGTCACGAGCGCTTACTGCAAGGAAATAATGCGCACAGTCAGCCATAACGCCTCAAAGCGAGGGCTTGTAGACTCGTCCTCCCTTGACACCAGACTTCTCACGCGGCCAATCGCCTGGCCGCCACGCAAGCTGCAGCCAGAGCTTTGCAGCTCAATGCAATCCAGCTCACCGGTCGCACTCAGGGTCACCAGCGCCAGCACCACGCAGGCGATCACAGCGGCCTGGGCCATGCTGCCCAGCTGTACTGCAACTCGTGGCCTCACTAACCGACGCCCTCTCCTGCGCTGCGTAACCTCTCCTCTCCCGACCTGCTGCAATGTTGCGTGCGAAACAGTTCGACTCCACTGTCGCAGTCTGACGCCTGGCCGTGTGATGATCGAGGTGCGTGCCAGAAGCCACAGCGGTTCGCCAGCTGTGAAATTTGATGACTGATCAACTGAACGATTCTAAGGCAGCGACAGCCTTTTGAGAGCTTGCACCAAGGGATACAGAGGCTTCTTGCAATGGACAACGCGGCTTGTGCATTGTGGCAACCCGCTGACAACAGCTGCTGTGCGCTCACCGCCGCGCCTACTGCACGGCAGGCACATAAGAGCAGCTGCAACACAAAACCCCGCTGGCTGTTGTATGTAATGATACATGTTGTTGCTGCTAAACAGGGCCGGCTGGCGCATCTAGCTGCGCCATCCGTCCCAGCTGAGCGGCGGACATGCCCAGGTGCTGCCGCTTGGTCATTGGATGCAGCAGCCGGGTGGCGCGGCGCCCTCCGGCAGCTGTGGCAGCCCCTCCGCGTCAAACTGCAGCCCCGGCGATAGCTCCTGCACGATTTCGTCGGGTGGCGTGCCGCATGCTTGCATCTGCACACGTAGAGAAACGTTGTTTCGTGTAAGCAATGGAGTGATTGTAAGCAATAGAGTGATTCCAAGACCGCAATGACACTAACGCATATGTAATAGCACTCCGGCGCCGGCGTGCGTGATGACGCTGCGACATGACATCTGCTGGCATGACACGTGCAGGAGCATGTGCTGTTCAGCAACAGCATCCCATCGAAACCACCATGACAGTTCAATGCGCCGCACCTGCTGCAGCTTCTCGTAGATGGCGCTGAAGTCGTCGGGGTCCTGCTCATACAGGCGGCAGATGTCCAGGATGTGTTGGTGCTGCCGTGAGTACCGGTCCAGGTCCTCCCCGCTGAGGCTGTCGGCATGCGACGCCAGCCACTGCGGGTACCGCGCTCCAATGTCCTGCGGCAGAAAAGGCGGCTTTCAGAGCAAAGGCGATGGCGATTATGTTTGTGTTTGTTGCTGCAGGTGTCCAGCGCTGAGCTCTGCCATGCGCAATGCGAGACGACATGCAGTTGAGCATTCACGCGCAGGGAATTCGAGCCTTCATGTGTGCGCATGCAATGTGCACATGCACATCCGTAAGATGTGATGATGGTACCGTCCGTTGTGCTGTGTACTTAAAAAACAACGGTGCGCTCATGAGGCCCCTACCTGCATGGACTGGTACAGCACCGACTTCGACAGCAGCTGCTTCATGATGCTACCGACGAAGGAGTCCATGTCCTCCGGGTCGGAGGCGTCGCCGCCCAGCCCCTGCAGGTGCTCTGTTAGCCTGCATTTCGAGTCAATGCATGTGTCAAATGCAGGTATTTTTTGACAAACTTGTTGATACGTGTATGGTGCACCATAGTTCAGGTCAACACTGCAGTGCTGCACAGTCAGTGCCGAGAACTCACTCCTTAACGAGCTCGTCGTTCTCTGGGGTGCCCGCGCCATTCGATGCGCTCGCAAGCGTCGCCGCCGCCGCCGCACGAAGTGTGGCCTCCAGGTTCGGAGCGCCGCTGCCGGACTGCGCCGCATCTGGGCTCGACTGCGCAGCGAGGGCCTGCAGCGTCGCTGCCAGGTCCGGCAGCATGCCGCCTGTGCTGTCGCCTGCGATTCAGACACAGTGTAAAACAGATCTGAACGCGGCCGTGAATTCATGCGGCAGATGGACTGCAAATGCTGGCTCGAAGGACAGCGTGACGCGCCATGCCCGAAAGAAAAACCGCGCACCTGCGATGCCGGCTGCTCGAGCCTGCTTCTGGCCGCCTGCCTGCTGCTGCGTGCCGCCCGCCGCTGCTGTGTCCTTGCCGCGTTGCGGCGGCCGCGGCGGCAGCATCGGACCCTTCCCTGGAGATCCGCCCTTAGCGGGCGCCTTGCCCAGCGGATCGAACTTCAGGCCGGCGGCCCCAGGTGAAACAGCGGCTGCGCTGCCGCTGGTTCCGCCGCCACCGCTGGCGCCGCTGCTGTCAGCCCTGCGGCAGGGCCATACATGCTTGATGCTGCAGCAACGTGCAGCGAGGGTGCACAGTATGACACCAGTCAGATCAAACGCACAAGGCTGTGAAAGAAACCTCGGGCACTCACGGAGGAGGGGAGGAGGCTGTGCTCTCGGGCTGCGCTGCTCCAGAGGGCTCGTCTCGGAAGTCGTCAAGCGCTCCTGCAGCATAGCATGAGCAGCGCTAATCGGAAACGGAATAATATACGCTGCAGAGTTGCACAGGCTGCTCGCAGCACTTTTCTCACCGTCGAGCAGCTCGTCCAGGTCTGTGTTGCTTGCTGCCATCGCTGGCTATTTTGCTTCGGATAACTCCTCGAGATGGGCCGCGGCCGGCAGCAGGTGAATTGTTGCGTATTATCGTCGTGTACTCGTGGTGCAGAATGCAGCAAGTGCAGAGCTGCTTTTCGCCAAACTTGCAAACGTTCCAGGGGATTACGGAGCCAGGAGCAAGCTTGGAGAGATGACGAGGAAAAGCTGTGGCCGAGTTAAACCCTGGGCCGCGGGCTGCAACTTTGCATGCCTCTGGCATGTTCCACGCAGCTGTTGGCAGAATCGCTGTGTTGCCGTGCGTGGGTTAGTCGCACGGAAGCAATGGGCCCTCACGACTGACGCGCTGCTGCCGTCTTGACATCGGGAACACCGCCCAAAGTCGACTGGCGCACCATAGTGAGGGGGAGTAGCCCGGCACGCCCACCTGACCCTGCCGGTGAGCTTGCCAGCCCTTCCATACCTCTTTCGTATTGCCCTGCAGCCTTTCTGGGCGCGCGCGCCTCCCGAGACACCTCAGCAGCGACCGACGAGGCAGCCCAGGACAGGTCCAGAAGAAGCCACTCCGGAAGCAATCGCCTCCGCCTGGTGCCGTTCGACGGTGCTTGCACCTGATCCTGGCGTTGCTGGCGACAGACCGCAGCATCCTGCGCGTTCAGGCGCGCCCTGGCGCGCCGAAAGCGTCCCACAGCTGGGGTCAATGGGGTGCCTCCCGCAGCTGGCTGCGTAACGCATGTGCGCCACTCGGGCTGCCGCCTGTGCATCGAGGCGGCCTGATCATGCGAATTTTGGCGATCGGGATCGGCTTTGCAGCAGATTGCATCTGTACTATCGAGAGGGGCGCGGCCTGCGCGACCCCGGCGATAAGTACAGGGCAAAGGCACCCGCCTGCAGCGGCCTGCGCGCCGCCGAGCGCCGCGCACCGCATCCAATCCCCCAGCTATTTAGCTTTGAGTGCGTTTTGGATTGGCTGCGGCTCCCCAGCGCCGCCAAAACCTTATCTTATCGGCCCAGGGGCCTGCAGCCGTCCTGACACAGTTCCGGAGCCACCTACCCGGCTGTCTTTCGCTGCATGTCAAAATCTTTCAGCCTAATCGCGAGCTGAAGGACTTTCATCGATATGCGGTATCCATCGCCCACGGCTTGTTGGGCCCTGCCTCCGTGATCGAGCCCTCAACCTGGCGATTGACTTGCACCTGCAGGCACCATGCCCGACGGCGGAGGCGGCGGCGAGCAGCCCAGGACCCTGTGGATCGGGGACCTGGGCTACTGGATGGACGAGACCTTCCTGTACAACCTGTTTGCAGCCACCGGGACGGTGACGTCGGTCAAAATCATACGCTCAAAGACCACCAACGTGTCCGAGGGCTATGGTTTCATCGAGTTCACCTCGCACGAGGCGGCGGCACAGGTGAGCGCAGTGATGATGCAGAAGCATGCATGCTGGTTCGAATCCTATGCATCTGGGCATGCTCGCCTCGCAGCGGGAATTGCGGGCGGCGGCGGCGCTTGCCATCCGCATCATGTGTGCGCGTGCAGATTCTCACGACATACAACGGCTGCCCGATCGCGGGCACGGACCAGATCTTCAGGCTCAACTGGGCAGCCTTCGGCGTGGGCAAGGGCAGCACAGAAGGTGACATAAACTTTGCGTCAGCATCACCACATGGCCCCGCATTTTGGCATAATGACGGTCAGGATGATAAACTTGCTTCGAGGCTCAAGCGGCACCCCAGCAGCCACCTGACGTGTCCTTGCCACGATGATTCGCAGCGGCGGACCACTCAGTGTTTGTGGGCGACCTCGCGCCGGATGTGACAGACTACGTCCTGCAGGAGCACTTCCGGCAGTACTTCCCCTCGGTCCGCAGCGCCAAGGTGGGATTCTTCCTTCACACAGCTGCAAGCTGCTAGGTAGATGTCAGAACAATACTGGCTTGGCTTGCCATGAGGCACCGGTTGCTGGGCATGAGGCACTGACGTCAACATGAATGTCAGGACCTGACGCCAATCTGATCGCTGTGCCGCTAGGTCATCACGGACCCGCTGACGTCGCGGTCCAAGGGCTACGGCTTTGTGCGCTTCGGGTCGGAGGCGGAGCGGGATCGGGCGCTGGGCGACATGAGCGGCCACTTCATCTCCAACCGCCCCATCCGCGTGTCCCTGGCCACCGCCAAAAAGAGCTCCAACCTCCAGGTGAGGGTTTCCGCCTCTGTGTGATGGAAGAGGCTGCAGCCGTTTGCGGTGACACAGTTTTTGCCTACCACCGTAGTGTCAAGGCGGCATCAGCATGCTACTGTCCGTCGTCTGTCCAGATACGTCGCTAGATAGAGCCGCTTGGGTCTGACATCTGGTTTCAAAGGCAGCGCGACCTGCACATTCAAGCTCGTTGTTCAAGACCGCAATATCTCTCTTGTTGCAGCACGGCGGCGGGCTGGGCGGCCCGGGGGGCGGCGGCGCCATGCAGGGCGCGCTGGGGGACCTGGACCCCTCCAACACAACGCTCTTCATCGGCGGCCTCAGCGCAGCGGTGAGCTCTGAACCCTGCACATGCTGACAAGCGACAATGCCATCATATTGCATGCGCACGCACGCCTCCAGAGAGAGCGATGTGCATGGTGCTCTTGGTTTTTGGATGTTTCACGGTTTTAGGCGACATTTTGTGACCTGTTGTCAATGCGCATGCAGGTGACGGAGGACCAGCTGCGGGCCATCTTCCAGCGCTTCGGCGAGATCGTGTACGTGAAGATCCCGGCGGGCAAGGGCTGCGGCTTTGTGCAGTTCATGGGCCGCCCAAATGCCGAGGCGGCCATGCTCGCCATGAACGGCCAGGTGCGTGCCTGCACTGAGCAAGTATTGCGTGTAACACAAGTATCAATGTACATGCTCCGATCTCAGAGCAGTAGCTTTGCTGTGCGTCTCATGTTGCGGGTTGAGCCGCGGCGGTCATGGCGCCCAACCAGCAAGCTGACAGGAGGAGACCACGTAAAGCTGCTTGATGTGTTATGTAGCTGTGCGCTCAAGTCTGAACACCTCCGCACCCTCTTACCGTGCTCTCATGATCCTGTCGCAGATGGTGGGGTCCACGTCCATCCGCATATCCTGGGGCCGTTCCAGCGCTAATCGCCATGCACCGTCGCTCGGCGTGGTGGCGCCCTCCAGCTACCCGCAGCTGCCCGGTGGCTACCCCGCCGGCGCCTACGGCGGCTACGACCCCACTGGCGGCCTGGCGGGCGCCTACGCGTCGTCGCCCTACGGTGGCGGGCCCTCTGACCCGTATGCAGGTGAGAAGTATTTGTAAGCTCTTGAGCTGCAGCAGAGCGGGAGCAGATTCGCCGCCCAACAACGAAGCGCCATGCACTCCTGGGGCGTCGAGTTCCTTCTAGTACTGGAAATGGATCATGCTGGAACCCATTGAACCCTGAAAATGGAGGAATGGAGGGGCGCTGGGCTGGATGACAGGCTATGAGCTACCAATAGCTCATTCATTTGTATTTTCTCTCTGCAGCCTACTATGCGCAGCAGGCTGCGGCGTCGGTGGACCCTTACGCCGCCGCCTACCAGTTGTACGGCAGCCCCGCCGCGATGCCCGGCCAGATGCCGGGGAGCAGCATGCCCGGCGGCTTTGGCGGCCCCCCGATCCAGATGGGTGGCGGCGGCGGTTTCGGCAGCGGCCAGCTGCAGATGGGCGGCGGCAGCGGCATGCCCATCGGCAGCGGCGGCATGGGCAGCGGTGTGATGGGGGGCGGCCACCTGGGGGGCAGCGGGCCCTTCGGCGGCGGCGGCTTTGCCGGCGGCCTCCCGGGGGGCCTGCCCGGCAGCCTGCCCAGCTCGGCGGGCGGCGCGGGCGCCGGCAGCGGCGCCGGCGCGGGCAGCGGCGCCGGCGACGACCTGTCGCCGCTCGTCCACGACATGAACGCGCTCATGCTGCAGCAGCCGCAGGCGCCGACGGCGCCGCCGACGGCCGACCGGCAGCCGCCGGCGAGCAGCTCCGCCAGCGGCGGCCGAAGCGGCGGCCGCCTCGAGGGCGAGCAGCCATCAGCGGGGCAGCAACCGCCAGCGGGGCACGCGTCGCCGCCGCCGTCTGGACAGTCGGACTCGCAGTCCGGCCAGCAGCAGGCCCGGGCCGCTGAGTGCGGCGCCAGCCGCCCACCGGCAGCCTGAGGCGGCCTGGCGGAGAGCCGCGAGTCGCACCCGCAGGGGGCGGCGGCAGAGGCGGCCCGCACCTGTCTCGGACGGCCGCAGCGGTTGGCGGCGGCAGCATGGGAGTCTTCCAACAATCAGGCGAGCTGTCGCGTTCCGCCACAGCGCGCCACGCACACACGCATGGTCGTGGTTTGAACAAAAGCACTGCAGGGTGCCCAGGACGCAGGCCCGCCGCTGGGTGGGCGAACCACAGCCGAAAGCCGTGGGTCGGCCTGTCCACAGCGAGCCCGCGCCGCTGACGCACAGATTGTCGTATGTCAGTCCTCGTCCGTTTCGAAGTTGGCCTGCCGAGTAGGAGACGCGTCAAAGTATGAATCGCAGCCCGCGGGTGGGCTGCCGTGGCGGAATCCGCGCATGAGCCCGCACACACAAGCGACACACGAGCGGCCGACAGCGGCGGCACATAGCTTCAGCGCCTCAGCGATGCGGTGTGGTTTCGCACACATGGTGGTTTTGCTCGCACCACCGTTTCCCGGAGGTCTGCCAGCACTGCGGAACGTACGGCCACAGGTTTGGGGTCTGCCGACAACCCTTGGCGGAGCCGGGTGGGGGCGTGGTGGTTGACGTCGCCGGGGCAGCCATGTTGCGGCGGGCCAGCGGTCTCACTTTGGGTGTCGCACCCCTCCTGTCCTTAAACACAACTCCTTCACCTATTGAATGCATGGCGAGCCAAGGCTTGTGTGGGCCCCGGTCGTTGAGTGGGAATTGACTTGCTTAGCTTTAGTTGACCAGAGACACTACACAGCGGATGCACCAGCGGTTTTTGACCAGCCTTTGTCGTGCACGGTTGCGAGGCAAGCAGGCCAGTATCATTTGACTTTGATGGTTCGGCTGTTTTAAAAAGGAGTGACACATGCGCCGTTTCAACACACAACTGCACGACACAACCAGAATGGACTCAAAGTCTCGTGCCTGAACCTTCATGCCCAGTTCTCCCACAGTCTGCTTGCTGTTCGTCAGTGCAACTCCTAAACATGCGACTGAGACATTACTCGGCTCAAGCCTGCCTGAGTGCAATCGCCCAGCCTGCATCGCGGTTTAAACAGGTCTAAAATTCAGTTTGTGATGGTGTAGGGACAGTGGTTCGTCAATGCTACTGCCAGGGAGCCACCTTCGTCCAGTTTTTCCAACCACTTTGAAACCTCTAGTCCAGCGCCACAGACGCCAGCTGACCAGCCACGGGCAGCGTTTTCATCATCATTCTTTGCTTTAGAGGTACATTGGTGCCTATTATAAGAGGTACAGTCCGGGCCACTATTATCATCGGACCTCAAACGCAGAGTAAGTTTGCTCCGACAGCTTTTTTTCGTCGCCAAATTCTGCGCGCTCGATCTTCGACCCGGGTGACCCTGTGTGCTTCAGCCACTCCTGCAGCACAAGCAACAAGCATCTTGAGTTTCAAAAATCAGATTGCATTTCATTTGCGTCTCAGATCCATCTCGGCGTATGTCGCCAGCAGGGTTTTCTTCTCCGCAACAGACATGCCAGCGTAAGCTCTCTCACCTTCATCTCGTAGAATGGCGCAGGCTCCCCCTGAATCTCCCCCGCAACGCTGCCTTCCTGGAATGGCGCGGCGGCCATGCAGCAAACGTCAATCAGGAAGTAACTTCCTGAAGAAGGGGACGGCAAAGGAGCGCCACAATGTGGTCATTGGCGTCATTCTGATGGTCAGCAATGCACCAATGCAACATCCTTCAGCAAATAGACGAGACAATCAGGTTCCTCGCACCTCCGTGTTCCTGCAAAATCCAACAATGCCCAGTGCGTCGGCCTTGTCTTTTGTGTTTGCCCGGAAAAAAACGCCCTGCACCTGCGCCAGCGAGCGGTGCAGTCAATTGTCTGCAACTCTTTCTAGGGCAGGTCACACCCCATGGCGAGCGCATGTCATGCGTAATCAGGCTCAACGTCAGCTCATTGCAGAGGCACCAGGCGCAGGTCAATCTGGTCGCGCAGGAATGTGCTGGTCAAATTCATGCTCATCAACTGTTCGAGGGTCCCGACATGTTGAATTGAATCACAACACGTGCCTTCCCGAACACCTCAAATGTGCAGCTCCTGTATGCCGAGGACATTATGCGAGACTGAAGCGATCTGTGGGTTCTGGGCGAACAAAGCTGCTGAGGAGCTGTAGTTCTCGCAAGGGTCATGTAGGACACCTGGACCGCAAGCTGGATTTCTGGTTTGTTGCAAGCCAATGCAAGCGGATGCAAATTTGTTTGATCAACCAAATTTAAACAGTGAAGGGTCTTGTGGGAAGGTGGCCAGAAGCTGCATCCCATGCCTGTCCCAAAGAAATTGGCACAGTCTGTACAGCAAGATTGAGCTTCCTGGTGGCAGTGCATGTTGCATTGGGATCCATGTGATTGCTGGTGGTAGTGTGGCACTGGCGCGTGAGGGTTCGCATTATACTTGCCAGGCTCACCAAAGCTTGCGGCGTCGACCGGTCCAAACAATTGAGCCACAACAATGCTGATCGCGTCTCACACCCACCACCTGCTCTGTGACACGTCTAGGAGGGCAGCTCCTTCTCCGGCTGAATATCTCTCGTCCAGGCGTGCACACCCTTTTCATTCCAGGCGGTCACCCGCCTCGTCGCCTTTCAGCTGCCGCAGCATGAACAGCGACACGGGGACCTGGAAGAAGGCCAGCCCCGTGGCGACCGCCCAAAAGGACTCCGCGGGGGCGTGGAAGTGGCGCGCCGTGATGTGCATCTCCACGCACATGAGGCCGAACAGCAGCGCCAACAGGCCGCCCGCCACCGCCAGGACCGCCTTGTCCAGGCGGCGGCGGCGGGGGAACCGGTGGCGCACGTCCGCGGCCAGTAAGTGCGCCTCCGCAGAGAAGATGGCCACCAGCGCGGCGCCCAGGAAGATGTGGTCCGACACCAGGTGCGGGTGGCTGTTTGGGCCCCTGTAAGTTGTGCAGCAGGATATCAGGACCAGTAAAATGAGTTGGAAGAATGTTCAGGGTGCAGTCCTGCCAGCGCGGCGCCCAGGAAGCTGTGGTCCGACATCAGGTGCGGGTGGCTGTTTGGGCCCTGCACATTGATTTTCTGTGTAAGCGATGACGAAATTGTCTTCAATCAACTGACATCAAGTCCTCTTCGACAGTCACTGAAAAGTAGAAATTTGCTCCAACGCCACGTGCGCGTGCTGCCCTCGCCCCTGCGGGTCTTGCAGAAGCGGTGATCATCAGTAGATTCAGAACTGCACCACCCGGTGTGTACCGAGGGCAAAGTGCCTGCAGACAAAAGCCTTGTTTCGCTGTAGGCAATGGAGCACGGACAGCGAAGCTCAACCGTGCACAGGAGCCCAGCGTGTGAAGCATCTGCTGACATGTGCTGGACCTCCACTGACGGGCACGAATCCCGCCCTGCACAGACAAGACTACTGGAGGACTTGCACCTCCTCGAGAACGCCTCCTCGAAAAGCTCCTCACCTGGCAGCCAGGATGAGGGGCGCCAGGAGCAGGTGCAAAGAGTAGAGCCCCAGGCGTGCCGCCGAGACGCCCGCGTACAGCACCAGCAGCTGCGCAAAGCCGGGGCCGCTGACGGCGCCGGAGCCGGCGGGCGGCAGCGTCGCATACCTACGAGTGAATTGAATTATGCTGGAGTTGCGCAGGAGCGTCCCACAGAAGTCATGCGTGTGGTGGGTCAGCTGAAAGGCAGGGCAGCCAACTGCGTCACAGCATGCATTGCGGTATGCTCAACAGGCCTTTCTTCTGATCTGCTAAGCTGCGATGTCTTTTGCAAGAATTAGCTTTGTAAAGAGCAGAGTGGCGTACCACCTTAGCAGCAGCACCGGCACCAGCAGCAGCAGCCCAGCGCGGCGCAGCAGCTTGTCGAACCAGATGAGCGGCAGCTTTTCCCGCTGCGGCGGAATGCCTGCGACGCCATCGCTTGCTGTGCTTGCCGTGTCACGGATCACTGCTGTGCCGCAAGCGCTCTGGTAGCGGCGTCACAAGAAGGTTGGCATGCCCTCTGCATGCAGCTGCAGTCCACGACTCGTGTGCATCAGACATGACACGGTACAGCCAGCAACACGACAGACAGCGAGGCCGGTACCATGGCGCACCAGTGTGCATGAAGGCGCCGGTGGCAACGGCCAGCACCCACAGCCCCGTCATGAGCAGCGCCAGCTTCAGCAGCATGCGCGCCTCGCTGCTCTGCAGGCGCTCGTGCCATTGCTGCGCTGGCTGGGACCTGCAGAAATCGTGAAAGCAGGCGGTTGAAATGCACCACTTGACTGCTGCACTTGAAGGGCTCTCCCCGTGCCGTCTCTATGCTGGCGCCGTACACGGTTGTGCTGGCATGAGCATGAGTTGCGTTGGCCTGTTGGCGAACGTGCATGCCGTGTCACCTGCTGTCTGCGTACAAGTCGGCCGCTGTGTCCGGCTGCGGCTGGATCTCGCTATGCTCGAGCTCGGGGTGGGGGTGTGCTCGCGTCGCTGGCCGGACACGCGTCTCATGCGCCATGTCCTGTGTTCTTTCTTTGTCTGGGGCGGGTCTTGTGTGGCCTCAAGGACCAGGCTTGTTTTGTGTTGTTATTCACACCAGCGCTGTGGTGAAGCTGACAAGTCTCTCAGCCGTCCTGTCTGCCGCCAGACGCCTCAGGCGGTCGGGCTGGGTGAGTCTCGGCGGTCTGCAGGCTCCTATCAGCGTAGAAAGCTTGCAGCAGACCGCGTCATAAACCAGCTCCGCCGGCTGTGCGTTGTGCGGGGACCGGAGCGGCGTCCGCCTCCGTCCTGTGTAAGGGTGGCTTGAGCGGCCGCGCCTACCGCAGGACGAAGTAAAGCACTACGCCGATGATGAGGGCCACGTTGAAAACGACAACTGGCAGTATGTACCTGGACCAAGAGAGGATTTCGTCAGTCGCGGCGCGGCAAGGCTACATTTCCTCACATCACATCAAGGAGCACATTCCAATTTTTGCTCTGCACCAATGTAAGAAACTCACTGTCCGTATCACATGACCTCGTCCCAGATGTGCTGCCACAGCGAGGGTTCACTTGCAGTTGTGATTTGGGTTTCGATATCACTGGGCAGCTGCGCGTAGGAGGGCGGCGTCATTGTGGCCAGTCGTGCAATGCAAAGTATGTGACACTGTTGGACTGTTGCAAACTGGTTCTGCTTGGTGTGCCATCCCCTTCGCTGGCTTCCTGCCAGCTCTGCACCAATATGAAACCTGAGAGTCCCGTTGATGGCCCGCACGAAACACGAACACGCAGCCGGTCGCAGCCAAGGTTCAGCGCCCGTGCAGATGGCACGACGATGTTGTATTGATCACAATACGCCGCTACCAACGTCTGCGAAGGCGCCGTTGGCTGCATCAGCGAAAGCTCCGTGACCAATACTGATGGCCAGCATGGCCGCAGCCAACGCGGCTGCGTTGGATGGCGCGGGACGCCTATGCCTGACTGGAACAGGTGCTTGGTCCTTCGGGCTCACCGTCCATTTCAGCCTCTTCGGTAGCAAAGCATACCGCAGCATGTTTGATGTTTGGAATCATGCTGCTGCTGCATACTTTGTACACGCAAAAGGCTCTCCTGAGGCACAACATACCTGCCATAAGACCGTAAAACGACGCGTGCGAACGATTCTGCAGGGTTCTCAGGCGAGCAGCGGCAGCAAGTCAAAAGCTTGGCTGCGGCTGCGGGTTGCGAGTACAGAGGCGACCTGGTCATTGGCAGGCGAGTCGCGGCTGTGATTGAGGACCAGTCCGCAGTTGAAGCTTCACGAGTAACACTTCCGTACCCATCCGATGGTTCCTCGATGCAGGACCACGCATCTCATCCTCCGGCCGCATGCAGGTCTACAGAGCAACGTTAAGGTGCAGACGGCGCAGCAGTGGGGCATCCCACTCGTCAGCTGCCAGTGGCTGGCTGACAGCGTCAAAAGGCGAGTTGATGTCACATCGTGAAGGCGACTCTGGCAGAAAGGCCGTGATGCACTCAATGGGGGCGCCTGTGCAGCTTTTGACGGTCCAAGGCTGTACCGGCGCCACCCTGGCAGAGATGGGTCTGGCTTTGCAGTCATGTAGCTCCTGTGCTCGCTCTGTCAATAATGTTGTGTTCTACGACCATAAGAGCTTACAGCTATGCTTGATGCAGGGGGCGCCTGCTGGATGTGCGGCCCTACATGCTGGGCTGCGGCACCTCGTCGCACCTGCGGTCCGCCAGCGGGCTGTCGTCGCCCGAGGCCTGGCCGCCTGGCGCACTGCTGCCGGCCGCGCAGGCTGTGGCGGCCGGCTGTTGCACGGAGCAGGACGATGTGTCCGCTCCGTCTGATGGCGGCACGGCGGCAGCCTGCTCTGGCGGTGCTGCGCCAGCAGCGGCGGCGAGGGCGGCAGCGGAAGTGCTGGTCGGGCAGCTTGATGCCCAGCTGCGACGGATCTCTGGGCAGGCGCTGGCTGAGCAAAGCACCCCAGACGAGCGCAGCAGGCGGCAGCAGCAGCAGCAGCGGCACCAGGCGGATGACGAAGTGGAGCGTAGTTCGCAGCCACGGCAGAGCACGCGTGCAGAGCCGCAACAGTCGCGGGAGGCGCGGCGCGCCTCGGCGCAGGCAGACGGGCGGCAGCAGGCACCGCCGCACACAGGTCAGCGGCGAGCACGGCGCGATTCGCAGGCCCAGGCACCTGCCTGGGACGGCTGCGCATCCACATCCGAAGCACGAGGCACCCCGGTGGCGCCTTCCAGCAGCACAGCGGTCACGTCAACTGCTGCACCGTGGGCGGGGGGTGCGCCGTCGCACAGCGGGAGCCCCGCGCTCGAGCCGGAGACTCCATCGGCCTCGGATCCCCAGCCCGGCTGCACCGACTACTGGCGGCAGACCCTGGGCAACATCACCAACAGGCGGCGACGGCGGGACGAGACGCGGCGGCAGCCAAAGCCGGTGGCGTTCTCGCCAGCAGACGGCGAGGGACAGGCGGTGGGACCTGGCAGCGCAGCGGCAGCAGGGCGGTGGCGGCGGACCGGCCAACAGCAGCCGCAGCAGCGACTGGAGAGGGATCCACCAGCACGGCAGCAGCAGGCGGCGGTTCCAGAGTGCGAGCGGCCGCGAGGCGCGCCCAACGACATGCTGCTGCCGGCGATGCTCAGCTTCATGAGGCAGGTCTCACCAGGTGGGTACCTGTCGCTGTCCACTGTGGCCTGGCTATCAAGCTTGCTGATGCGTCCCGGTCAAGCTCCAGTCAAGCTCGAGTCAAGCTTCTGCTTGTAAAGAGCACGATGTAGTGGAGAGCTGGCATTGGACTGGACCTCGTTCATAGTGCTGATATGATCAAATCTGGCTTTCTGCAGGGCCGAAGGGAGGGTCGCCTCTAAGGCAACTGCGGCACTGGTCGAGGTCGCTGCTGCCATCATCGGCCCGCGCCGCTGGACACTTCGAGGACAACCCGCTGGCGCTGACGCCCGCATCGCTGCCCTCGGCGCCGGCAATGAGGTGAAGCCTGTTTACAACGGCTTGCTGTTGCCGTAATGCTGTTGTGCGATTCTGGCAGTTGGGGATCACATGCAATGGCCTACAGTAATGTGTTGAACGTAAGTGGCTGGTGTAAGTACATATACATCGTCAGTCAACTAATGTCTTCGACCGCCAACAGCAGTGAAGGACTCCATGTGTGCCTGATCGCAGCCCTGCTTCGGGGCGAGAGGCACGTGCCGTACAGCGGTATCCAGGGATGGCATCGCATGACTGCAGCCGCGAGTGGCTGTCTTCTGCCGCCGCCGCCGCAGCTGCCCCGACTCCCACTGCTGTGCACCAGCAGGCCAGCGGGACGCAGCTGGCTGGCCACCGCCTGCTGGACGAGACAGCTGCGGCCTCCGGCACCAGCCCTGGCGTGGGCGCGGCACCGAGCGGCGCACCAGGCGGGAGCAGTACGGCACCGGCTGGCGGCAGGGCGCCCTTCAGCCACAGCACGCCGCCGCATCATGGCGCGCAGGCTGCAGTTGGCAGCCTCCCGGCAGCCGCCAGCCGCAGAGCCACTGCCGGCGCCGTTCTACCCGCAGGCTGCAGCACGCCTGCAACTCCCTGCAGCGGCGGCGCAGCCGCCGGCCCCAGCCCATCACCGGCCTGCCCTGGCGCCGCCTCTCCACCTGCTGCAGGCGCCGCCGGCTCAGCTTCGCCGACAGACGGCAGCGTGCGGCTGTGGGGGCTGATGCCGCGGCCACTGGGCACGTCCGCGCTGCGGCACCATAGGCTGACGGGCGCTGCGGACATCAGGTTCTACCGCTACCTGGAGGGTGCGGCTGTCGTGCAGACATAATCATGCCCTCAAGACCTTTGCATGGTGGACTCTTATGTCTGCTGTTTGTTAGGAGAGCTTTTCCTTTATCTGCCGCTCAGGGCTGAGAGTCATGGTGATATGATTGCTTTGCAGTCACCTGCGAGGAAGGCGAGAAGCGGCACGTGTTCAGCTTCGACCTGCAGGTGCGCCTCCGCTCCCAGCCCTCCGGTACCTGATCTGCGCGCCAAAAGATACACAGTGCAACACGCACGCCGCTAAATCTGAGGGCAGCCTGATACACATGCTCAGCAAGGCCGAAGGGCGCGACCAGCAGCAGGTGTGCCATGCATTAGAATGACATCAACTCGCTTGCCAACCTCAATTTGCAGGATCACTCGCACGCGGCGCTAGTGTACTATGATGACGCCCTTGCGCCCGACGGCGCGTCCTGCCACGTGCTGGTGTACGCGGGCCTGCTGGCGGCGTACCGGCTGGCCGATGGCGGCGCCTGGATAGAGCACTGCTACCTGTACGACAAGGTGCGATTCCGGCAAACTGTGCTGCGCCTGCCCTTGATTGTGTGCAGTTGTTCTGCAGGTGCTTGTGGAGCCTGCCTCAGTTTCTTTGGCGCCCCCTGTGTAGCCAAGCATGCAGTCTTTGAAGCCGTCGGGAAGGTGAAGCCATGGCAAGTCTTTCAATAGGTAACGTTTCTGCATTGCAGACTATTGTGGTACAAACAAACTCTGTTGTTTTGCGCCGCAGGAGGACATCGAGAACGACAAGCACGGCAACAGCGGTGCCTACCTGTGGGCGCACCCGCTGGCGGAGGGCGAGTTGGTCGTGTCGCCCTACGTGTACCACAGCCGCGCCTCCTGCATCGAGGGCCACTTCCGGCTTCTGCCCAGCCGCGCCGCATACCTCGCGGCCGGCGGCGCCGAGGCGGGCGTTGACATGCCCGCGCACTTCTGCCTTAGGGCGTGGGACCCGGCCACGGGCGCGGCGGTGCAGTGCGGCTGACGGACCAAGTGAGTGTCGTGCTTAAGGCACTAATTGACGAGGTTTCGACTGATGACTTAAAGAGGTGCTTGCACAGGAGGTTATGGCAGAGATTCGAACGAATTCACAAGTCAATTTTGGGTCCTATCCTGTCAAACTGCCACAACCTGGTGACCGAATGGTGGGTACACACCTCACGAATGCTTCGCCAAATCTCAAACCCAGCATCGAGCATCACACATACGCAGGGAGCATCACATGCTGCATAATGCTTCAGATTTCACTGGTGCCTCAGCTGCATCATCTATCTGGCAGACGACAGCTTCTGGCCAGGCGAGCCATTTGCCGACATCTGAACCAGGGGCTGCTTTTCAGCGTCCCCTGGTAGCGCCGCTGCCGCTGCTGCCTTCTCCGCCATGGCGGACTGAATTTTGCTGTAGTTGTACCTGCAATCGATGCAGAAACATGCGTAGCCGTCAGATATCTTTGCAGAGCCGGCAACTGCAGATGTCAGTTGGCTGCAAGGTGGTGGTTGCAAATCCGCCAACCTTTTGCAGGATGCAGGAGGGCAACTGAAAGATGCTGCAGCTTGAAACTTGAGAGGGCAGAGACAGCAGGGGTGTTCGAACGCAGCATACAGGGCAAGCAGGTGCATGCGCAGTACGCAGGACGGTAGCTGGCCTCACCAGAGCACCGCCACAAATGCGACCAGGTAGCCGCCGAGGTTGATGGCTGTCACGGGCGCCGCGTAGAGCCACACGGACAGGCCGATCAGGATCCAGTCCTTCACTACACCTGCGTCAACACAGAGGTCGCAGATCGGTGCTGGCGTACTTCCCAAATATTGGTTGAAAGCAGCACACATTGCACCGTGGGGAACATGCCTCGAGGGCAGCAATCTCGTGCTCCACGATTTGTCTTAGCTTGCGTCTTATCATGCACTTCGGAACCTTGCACATAGATCACGAGGCGGGCCTCTTTAACGGCGAGCCAAAGCGACGAAATGAAGAAGAAAGGGCACACTACTCATGCGTAATATACAAAAACATACATTATCAGCGCGGGCGTCTTGCCGATGAACAGGCGCACGGCCCGGGCTGGTCTTGAAAGCCTCGAGCCAAAGCAACGAGAGACAGGAGAAACCGCTCACCCGCGATGTTCATCGTCAGCGCCGACGTCTTGCCGATGAGCAGGTAGACTGCAAGGTTGAGCGCGAAGGCTGCGATAGCATTGCTGGTCAGCACCTGTACAGAAATAGCTGAGTACATAAGCCGTGGCCGGTGTTCAACATGGAACCAGCATGCACTGAAGTGCAAATTCTGATTGCTGTCAATGCATGGTGAACTGGATTCATTAATAGTGTCCAGCTAAAACGCGAAAGTCATTCACCAGAGGGTCGAAGGTGATGGTGCCCGCCGCCGCGGCGAGCTTGGGGTACTCCAGGAAGGTCCACGGCAGCAGCAGGAAGACGAAGCAGCAGGGCGATACATAGTACATCGTCGTGATGGAGTTGAGCTTCAGGTTGCCGCGACGCTGCAGCAGCAGCTGCGTGACAGGGAGGGAGTCGCAATCAGGCCTTCGCATTGAAGCCATGAAGCAGCATCGGGGAGTGATTGCTCTAGCTGGGGCTGCCACAACGGGGCAGAAGTCTTGCAGGACACAGCCTGACGTGCAGGCCTCACGCTGAAAAACATCCTGGTGCATTGCCCCAGCTACAGCTGCAGCAACTGCTAAATGTGCAGCATGAATGGCAGGGCGGACGCCCCCCTTAGGTTGTTGCACACCCACAGTACCTCACCTGGACCATGGTGAGGCGAGTGGCCTCCACGGCTATGGACACCAGCTGCTGCGGCGGCTCCTGCTGGACAATGCAACGCATAATGGGGGAGAAAGCAGGACATGTCCCAACAGAATCTCACCTGCACCATGGTGAGCCGCGTGGCCTCCACGGCGATGGACACCAGCTGCAGCAGCACGCCAACGAGCACGAAGTTGAGCTCGCCGTAGGCAGCGATCATGACGCCGATGGTGATGACCACCATGTTGGCCAGCCGCTTCTGCGTGAAGGACTCCGTGCCGAATCCCGTGCCCACCAGAAACACCGCCATCGGCATGAGCGCCTGCAGCCAGGACAGCCATTTGCATTTGTCTAATCTTCGCTAGTTCGACCAGTGCGCAGTATAATGTGTGAAGCTGGCCGACCAGCGTGCTCATTGGAACACACCGCCATTGACACGAGCGGCTGCACAGGATACCGAGTCGGAGTTCGCGAGGCAGCCGGGATGCCTCGTTGATAGCCGATCTGGGCATGCTGCAGCAGACTGCGCTCTGGCTGGCTGTTTTGGTCAAGTGCGAGATGCGTTTACGCTTCAATTGTGGCCGTGGCGTCGTTGTGCATCGGGTGCAGCTCACCTTGAGCATCTGAATAAAGGAGACGCTCAGGTACAGGTACGCTGCGTTGCCGAGCCACAGGACCACCGCGAACGCGCCACCGATGGGCACAATCGCCGACTGCACGGCCGGGAGGTAGATCATCTGACGGTCATGTAGTACTGAGATCGTTGGATGATGCAGCATTGTGAATGTCAGATCACGAAATTGGTGCTGTCAGACAACACGACGGCGAACCCGCAGACCCACCTTGTAGACGTCAAAGGTCATGCCCTCAACCGGAGCCACGAACCCAGCTTTCACGATGCAGAAGCTGACGACGCTGCAGAAGAACATGTGCCTGCAGCCATGCAGACACAGGCTCACGGCGATGCTGGCAGCTGGCGCGCGCCAGTCACACCCGCGTCCGCGGCATGGCATGCACGGCACGTTTCTCGCGAGGTGCCTCACCACATCGTGAGCGTGACTGGGAATGGGAACCCACTGTACGCCAGCACATACCTGCGAGCAAGCACCAGACATCAGTATGTCAGCTCCAGCATCCATGCAGGACAGGTGCCAGCCTCGGGCAGGGCGAGAAACGACATACGGAGCTGCTGCCGCTCCACTCACTTGTTATATAGGATCACTGTTGCGGAGAGTGCAATCCATAGCACTACGTAGCCATAGGATATAAGAGCCTGCAGGATCTCATTTTGCGACAGCTGCGGCTTCCTGCCCGAGTTGTCCTGCATGGCGGCTGTCTATCGTGTGCTCTAGAGCATGTCACGTACAGTGGGTGACCAAACGTGGAGATTGGTGGTTCCAAGCCGCCGCGATAGACAACTTAATTGCAGTACTGTCTGTTAAACAGTTCAGCAGGTGGACCTCGATCACGGGCGCAGCGGCGGCTACAAGTCATGCAAGAGCACAAGCTTCCTGAAGCGTTTCACATCACGAAGTTTCAGAGCTGTGGAGCAATCGAGCATCTGCTTCACTGGTCGTTCAAGCCTCGAAAAGCCTCGAAAAGGTGCCTCGAAAAGGTAGTGCCGTTCCCGCTACAGGTGGCTCGGCGCCAAACCCTATATCAAGATGCCAACCCTGTGGCAAAAGTCACCGGCTGATGATTTAATCGCCAAGAGCCGAGTGTTCAGCCTATTGTCAGATACAGTTTGCACATTCAGACACTCTGTTGTCGACAGGAACAACCTCGCATGCGCTGGGCGCCGCTAAGCCCTCCGAGTGCGGCATTCGTCTAGGATGGCCAACTTTGCCCGACTGTCAGACTTCCAAGGGGCTGTCGCCTCGGACGCTGCGCCACCGCCAGCCGCACCCAGCGGCTGCTGCTGCTGCCGCGCATCCATAAGCCACCAGCCGCTTGGCAGCCTGACTGACAGACAGCCCACGCAGTTGCCGCCACGCCCGGCTCCTGGGACGGCCATCCTCCTGAGTGGCTGATGTACCATTCCGCCCACACTCCCACGCATCAACCATGATCACCAAGGCCGAGGCTCCAAAGGCCCCGGTGCTGCCGCCGGCGGCCGCGATGGTGGCGGCAAAGGTGCGAGCGGCCACCAAGGCCGGCGCCGGTTTCTACGACCCGGCAGTCCGTAAGCTGCGCGCGGAGCTGGCGGACGCCTTGAAGGCCGCCCTGCTGGAGGAACACTTCGCAGCCCAGGTGAGCCATCTGAACACGTCGCCCATGCATTGCACTCGGCGGCACACCGCGCTGTTTGAAGCGCATCACAGTGCGCTTGGTGGCTTGTGCTTGATGTGTTTGCTTTGCAGCATTCGGTGGACTTCATTTTGTCATGGCATGCATGCAGAGGGCGGGCGTGGAGCAGACGCTCTGGAAGGTGGTCTACTACCGCCCGATCGAGGAGTTCCGGCGCCGCATCCGCCTGGCCGCCGACGCCGGCGACCGCGGCTGCGAGCCGCTGCGCAAGGTGGGCATCGCCTCGCACAGTCTTCTGCAAGTGCCGTGCAGTGCAAGGAGCAATCGTGCAATTGGCCCATGGACCAACTGTGCTTGCTTGGGCCCTGTGACTCTTGCCATGTCATGCCCCTTGAGCATCTTGTGAGGACCGCCCCAGGCCTGTCGTCGAGGCACAACATTTGTTTCCAGACAAGCACTGCGATCCCCGATTTGACTTCTGCATTACCACGCCCTGTACAGGCGAAGGCGGCCTTCAACCAGCTGCTCGACAGCGGCGCCGGCTTCTACCGTCGGCTGGCGCTGGACGTGCAGGCGGTGCACGGCGACAGCGGCTGCCCAGTGCACTTTCCCAGGGAGCCGGCGTCGCCGCTGGCGGCCGCCGGCGGCGGTGCGCCCGCCGCTCCCGGCGACGCCGGCGCGCCCATCGATGCGCGGCCGACGGTCTTCCGCTGCCTCATCTGCCTCGGCGACCTGGCCAGGTGGGGTGCTGCTCACGTGTGAAATGGGCCTCTGGCAGACGCCAGAGCGTGCCAGAGACAGCACACGGGAAGGACTCGTGTGGCGCTGCCGCCAGCTGCATGGCTGTGCTTGTCGCGGACTCTGTGCGGGCCAGCGGATTCAGGGCAAGACACCATCTGCCGCGGACTCGGTACTCCCATCGAACGGAGATGGATGCCTCTGATTGCTCCCACTTATTGCTGTTGCAGGTACCAGATCAACGCCGCAAACGAGGAGCCAGGCCGCGACTGGTCGCCGGCCGCGGTGCACTACCGGCAGGCGGCGCTGGTGCTGCCCGCCGGCGGCAACGCCCACAACCAGCTCGCCGTGCTCGCCACGTGAGTGCCACATCCGGCCTGCCCCTACAGAATTATAGCCGCGTCGCTGACGCTAACAGCCTGGCTCGTTGGAACGGCGCGTGCTGTGTGGCACTGCAGATGGGGCCTGCCTGCCAAATATCATACAAGTGTTCCGGGCTTGAGCGTTGGGCAGTACTCATTATAGATATACTTAATAAGAGAAGTATGTGATTCACTGCCGGCGTTTGTGCGGCAGGTATGTGGGTGACGAGCTGGCAGCTGCGGCGCACTACTTCCGGGCGCTGGCGGTGGCGCAGCCGTTCGTCGTCGCGCGCGACAACCTGCTGCTGCTGTTCGAGCAGAACCGCATCCGGTGTGGACATGGCTTCTACTGCCCCACTGTCTTCAATCTGTTCAAGAATCCTCTCGCACACCTGCAAACCCGGGCCAGTGCGTCATCGGCCCGCGCGTCTCGCGCTGACAAGCAGTGCAGTGCCGTCGCCGGGTTCTCGGGCATTTGATATCTGAGAGCGCTGTCTTCGCTGCCTCAGGTATGAGGCTATGATGCAGGGCGGCCGCGGGCGGGCAGGCTCCCGGGCGCCGCCGCCGCCGCCGCAGCAGCAGCGGGGCCTCGGCCAGCAGCCCGCCAACATGGCCGACTTCGTCACCCACTTCGTCCGCCTGCATGGTGCGTTCTGCAGCAATGTTGTTATATGAACTGCATCAAGATCAAAGCGGCTCAGCTGCTGCCCGTCAAGCGGCTCTGCTGCCTGTGTGGAGAGCATGACTGGTCGACTCAAATCTGGGAGTTGAAGCCACACCATCAAAAGGATGTACAGGCTCACTGCACTGTGCCTGCAGGCATCCTCTTCACGCGCATCAACATGGACGCCTTTCACGCCGTGCTGTCCGGCAAAACTAAAATCCTGAACGCTAAACCCTGCAGGCATCCTCTTCACGCGCATCAACGTGGACGCCTTTCCATCCGTGCTGTCCGGCGCAACGGCGCAGCTGGACAAGGCGCTGCAGGCGCCCGGCATGCTGCGCGCGCTCACGTCGGCGCCGGGTGGCAGCGGCCACGAGTCGCCGCTCATGCGGCTGGCCGTCATGGCGGCGGCGGCGCTGGCCAACATCGACTACAGCGCGGACGGCCGTTCGCCAGGGTGAGCATTTGATGCCCAGACAACGAGTAATGTTGATGTAAGCTTGATTGCAGAGAGTTTACAGGGAGATGTGATTTCAGAGCGCAATTGATGCACCTGGATGCGGCCGGCAGGGCCGCTGCTCTGCTGCCCAACGATGCATGCGTTGCATTGCCACTGCATGCAGATCACCGATGGCATGTTCAGCTGCCCCCATACGTCATCTCACTGGTCGTTCTGCTGCAGGGTGTCCGAGGCGCTGCAGCGGAAGGAGCTGCGGCAGCACGCCACCGATGCCGCGCTGCAGCTGGCGGCCGCCGTTTTTGCCGCCGCCGCGACTGCCACACTCGTGCCGCGCAGCAGCAAAGGCGGCGCCGGCGGTGAAGCAGGGGGCAGAAAGCATGCCGGCAGCAGAGCGGATCTGCGGCTGCGCCTGCTCCCGGCGGCGCATGTGCTGCTGCTGTGGCTGGCGACCCACCCAGAGGTCGCCAGGTGCTGCTTGATGGGCTTCCTGTCTGATGTTCTAACCTCACGCTGGCTTTCGCATCAGCACCGTCGCAACAGCAGTCATCACCGTGTAATTTTGCCAAGGTTCGTGGTTTCTGTTGGATGCTGTTTCTGTTTGTTGACGGCACGCACAGACACCGCTTCTGCAAGCCGGCCCACCTGCTGACGAAGCAAGCAAAGATGCTGCTGCAGGGCCGGGGCGACGCAGGGCAGGCCGGGGCCGGGGCGGGCGCAGCTGCTGGAGGCGGCAGGCAGGCTGCGGGACTGGGCGGCGGGCCAGCCGGCAGCGGCGGGGACCGCCTCTGCGGGAGAGCGAACGCGGCTGCCGGAGCTCATTTCGGTGCGGGGCTTCCTGCCGCTGGCGCCTGCCGGCCTGGACACCGCCGCCGCGCCGCGACCGCTGGACCGAAAGGTATGCGCTGTAGCTCCAGCGGAGCCTCTTTGCAAGTGCGCACAGCATTGAGCTGCGCTGTCACCGGCAGGGCAATGTCAGGGATATGCCTGTTTGTAGATGGCACGTCAGCAAATGCCGTGCAACGCAGCAGAAGGCCTGTGCCTGCCACAGGATCAAGCAGAAATGTTGCCTGCCCCAGTCGTCCCGAGCCTACTGCGAGACTGAGGTCTCTACGGCCAGTTAAAACTTAACTCCAATCGCCAGCGCTGTCCATGCGCCATCCTTGTACCTTCCCAGGAGGAGCATGCGGTCCGCCTGGCGAGCATACTCGACTGCTTGCAGCGTCTTGGGTCGGGTGAGGGCAGCAACGCCGCAGCGCAGCAGCAGGCGGCAGCTCCAGGCGCTCTGCAGGCGGCCGCGCAGGGCCAGGCGGGGCCAGCACTCGCTCCCGCCGCCGCTCGTGCGCCGCCACAGCCCGATGACGACGATGAAGATGAGGAGGTAAGGCTGTGCACGTGCATGATGCACCTGTGCTGGGCCAGGCGACTGGTGATATATGCAGGGTCCAGGCCATGCAACGCCTGACGTCGATTTCCCTCCGCGGGCTAACTCAATGATGCTGCCATGTGCGCCTGTAGCAGTGGGACTGGAGTCAGCACCAACATCACGAGTTGCAGCAAGACGACGCGTGCCAATGTGCAGGTGATTTTATACGCGCCACGGGCCGTCAGCCCGGCGCCGCCGCCGGCGCCCCCGCCTTTGCTGCCGCATGCCGCTGCCGCGACGACGCCGCAGCCAGCAGCGGCGGCAGCTGTGCCACCGACGCCACACAGCGGCTGGCTGGACACACCTGCAACAGCGCCTGCTTGGGCTGCCAGTCCAAGTGTCGTGCCGGAGACCGAGCCGCGCCCGTTGGCAGACGTCCACGCCTCTGGCGCGCACCGTGGCAGCCACTCGTCGGATTGGGCGGTCTGTGCTACCTCAGAAGGGACTGGCGGGGGCGGCGCTGCCGCAGATGGTGCCGTTGCCGTAAATGGCGGCGGCGGCGGGGCTGCCAATGGCAGCGAGGCTGCCCAAGGCGGCGCCGGCAGCATCTGGGGCGGGGACGGCGGCCTGTTCAGCGGCGGCGGCGGCGGGGGGTTCCTGGGGCGGGACATCTTTGCAGGCCACCGCGCCAGCGGCGGCAGCATCGGCTTCGGCCTTGCGGACCTCGGCGACACCGCCATGGGCGGCGCCTCGTCTGGAGGTGCGCCGCAACACCTGCACAGTGCGTAGCAGACGTTGCAAGGGTCACAGAGCGCGACGGAGTACAGTCAGCCAAAACTGGTAAGCCGCTCACGTGAACGCAGTGCCAGGGCGCAATCTGCTGATCAGCCTGCTAGTGCGCCTGCTGATGAGCCTACGTAATGCGGGTATGCAGGGTTTTCGGGCGATATGCAGGCGAACTCGCCATTCGCAGCAGGCGACGCGGACTGGGGGCGGCCAGCGCCAGCGCCCGTCGCGTCGCTGTGGGACGACGCAGCCCCGCAGGTGAGCTTGTGGTTTCCTGGGAACGGCTGCAAGCAGCAAGTTGCACCTGGTGTTCCAGACTGTCAGCACGTTCACCACATTCGAGCTCAGCTCCCAGCACATGCAGCATTCGGATGCATGTCTGGGAAGGAGGATAGCTCATTGCCCCAATTGCGGCCGCCTCCTAGCCGCATTTCGCCCCCGAGCTGACGAAGAGCTTGCTGCGCGCAGGCCATATCGCAGCAGGAGCAGGTGCAGCAGCGCGGCCCCCTGCCGCCGTCGGCCCAGCAACCAACGCCGCAGCAGCATCAACAGCCGCCGCCGCCGCCCGGGCCGTGGCAGCCTCCCTGGCTGCAGCAGCCGCTTCAGCAGCAGCCGCAGCCGCAGCAGCAGGGGCCGCCGCTGCCTGCGGCCCGGCAGTGGTACCAGCAGTTCCCGCTGAGTCCGCAGCCGCCGGCGCAGCAGGCGCAGCCAGCATGTCCCGCCCTGCCGCCAGATGCTGCAGCGGTGGCACGGGCTGCGGCAGCGCAGCCACGAGGGTCCTCTGGCCAGGATCCGCGGCAGCAGCAGCAGTTGGCGCCAGCGCCGGTGCAGGACTGGAGCTGGCTCAACAGCATTGATGCTCCTTGACGCGACTGCCGAGAAGCGCTCAGGGGTGGCATTGTTTGCCAGAAGGCACGTACTCCTCCGCCATTGTCAGCCTGCCGCCTGCTGCACAACTCCTCAAATATATTGTTAAAACGCAATGCAACTGTTACAATGCAGCTCGTTGCCAGTGCTGCATACTTCCTGCCCACCCCAGCAATGCAGCTTGAGCACTCCAAATTCGCACATGGTAACGGGCTGACGCAAATCGGCCTGCTTCCACAGGAGGGCAGCCCTGATCCACAGGGAAGATCGATGCCAAAGATGTGTTAAGAAGTCTAACATGCTGCGGTCACAGAACTCGGCCATTTCTCAGCATGGCGGTTGTTGTTGCGTGCCCACCTTAAAGAGATGAACATTGCATGCCCACCTTAAAGAGATGAACATTGCATGGTTTTCGAATGCGATGTGATATTTGGAGATTCATGAAGGCCAAGAATGGCCGCAAGCGGTGATGGCATTGGCGACTTGCACAACTTACAACACGAGCCAGGCCGGAGTGCAGCACCGCGGAAGGATTGAGCAGAATGCAATCTGGTCGGCTAACACGGCTAGGTTGCTGGAAAAAACGAAGATGTCCGTGTAGATAACGAAAATGGACGAGGAACCTCGACATGGCAGCTATGCCGTCCACAAAAAAATGGCTGCATCAAACCCTGAACAAATGTAACGCCATGCCCCTGGCCCGTGCGCCAAACTGAGAGCCCGCAGTGCCGGCGGCAGCCGTCTGTTCAAGCGGCACCTGGTGGGGATGCGGGCGGCATGCAAGCCGGCCCAGCGCCTGTGGCTGCCAAGTCAACCGATTGTCCGCTTCCGCAATTATCATGTGACCCAAGAGAATATACGGAGGAAACCATGAGCGAAGGCAAATAGACAGGCATGTCAAGCCGGGGGGCGGACACCACCCCCTTCTGCTGCCGTTTCTCACAACAGCCTTCTTCAAGGCTGCTCACTTAAAACTGCTCACTCGGCGAGATGTCGCTGCTTCTCCGTCTGTCGGCTCGGACTTGACGTGAGTGCGAAAACCAGCGCCTTCAGCGGCTGCCGTCTGCGTGCTGCGAAGGCCAGAATGGGGGCCGACCACGTGCGCAGCAGCAGCCGAGTCGCGGCGCATGGGCTGCAGAACACGAATGCGTGCATCGCTGACGCCCTCGCTGCCGCCTGTCTGGCTTGCCACCCCCTTCTGGGGGTCCACGTCCCGACTGAACGCCCTCGCTGCGCTAGTGGAGCACGGCCGCCGGCAGGCGCGACGGCCCCGCTGCCGTGATCAATCGAGACGGCTGGGTGTGCCCGTGAGCGGGGCGGCGCTCAGTACGGCGGCTGGCTGCTCGTGAGGGACAGGCTGCCGGCAGAGGGGCCTGCGCAGCCGGCGCCGACCGCCGCCGCGCCAGCTTCCAGGTCGTCAAGGTCGAAGGGCTGGCGCCCAGTCGGCCCGCTGCCCAGCGGCATCAGGCCGCCCATGCCGCCGCCGGCGCCGAAGGACATGCCGGAGGCGCGGGGGAGCTGCATGCCGCCGCCGCCGCCTCCCGAGCCCCCGCCGCCGCCGGCGAAGCCGCCCCAGCCGGCGGAGGGGCCGTTCAGCGGTGGGAAGCCGCCAGGGGCGGGCAGCCCGCCAAACTGCGAGCCGCCGGCCGGCAGGCCGAAGGGGCCCATGGCGCCGCCGCCGTCGCCGGAGCCGCCGCCGCTGGCGCCGAAGGGCCCGCTGCCCAGGCCCAGGCTGCCCGGCGGCGCGCTGGGGCTGCGGCCGGAGGCGCCGCCCAGCGGCGAGGGCTCCTGCACATGAGAGAAGATGGGCAGTCAAATTCCCGACAGATTTCGAGACTTGAGGACTCGGGCCTCGTCCTTTGCCGAGAACGCAGACATGCTGCCGCATCCCGTGGTCCCGGCAGGTGCTGGGTGCCGTGGCGGGCCGCACAGGGGACGGAGTCGCGCCAGCAGCGGTGCACACCAAGTCGTGCACAGGCATTGCAAGAGACGAGGCCCTGGAGAGGGCGGCGCACCGGCAGCAGGGAGCGCGTCGCCTGCGTGAGCATCGCGAGCGCGTCGGGCTCGTTCTCCTCCGCCGCGATCCACGTCGCCATTGCCAGCGTGTCCGGCGCCCACGGCCACGCCTGCGCCGTGACAGAGTTATGACGACCAAAAGTCCTCCAGATTCAACATCCCTCGACAGTTGGCGTTCCTTGCTCATTGTCTTGCTTGTGTCCCTTGAGATCGTTTGCGAAGGGACGTCAGGGCTGACGCGGCACACTGCATGCAAGCTGTCGTGGCGGACATGAATCCCGACAACAAGAGACTCCCAAAGATGAGGCCCCGCAGCCCGCCAGCACATCGGGGAGCATCAGGGCATGTCCCTGTGCTTCTCAGGACAGGGAGAACACTGTTTCAGGAAGCGACACAGGAGGGAGAAGGGGTACACCTGCACGAGCGCGCGGGCCACCTGGACGGGCGTGAGCGTGTGTTTCAGCAGCGTCATGACCCAGTCCATCTTGAGCATGTGCTCCTCCTCCAAGTTGAAGCGCAGCCGCTCGATGCCTTCGTGCGTGCGCAGCGACTGGATCGCCGTCGCGCGCGAAAAGCTGGGCGGCGGCATTGCATACTGCAGGGGCAGGGCGTGAAAATTTCAGTTTGAGATTTCACTCTCGCACAGAGCCAGTCGGATGCCTGCTTTCGTGAAGATGCAGGTGCCACAAGAGGCTGAAGCGATGGCGGCCCCGTTGCAAGGTACGCCTCTGAGAATTGCAGCGTTCAACGGCGAGCAGCCAGACACCTGCTGGATTGAGCAGGGCGACCGATTCACATCAGGTTGAATGTCCGTGAAATTGTGAGGAAGAGCGCACCGCGAGGGTCTGATGGATCTCGCGGCGCTGCTGCACTATGGAATTCATCTTGGACAGGAACAGCCGCCGCAGCTGCACTATCTCCTGCCGCTGCTGCTGGCTCAGCCCCAGGGCACGCTGCAGCAGGAAACGCAAGGAGTCAGGAGGCAGTCGTCCCGGCCTTAAAACATGGTCACACCCAGCTTGCACCAAACCGCAGCCGTGCAAGGCGCAGCCAGCGCATTCAAGGCGCAGTGCATAGTGTCGGTGTACACAGCGCCAATGAGCAAATGGTCAGGCAAGGATGGCAGGGAAGCGGACGCACTGCAAGGGTGAGCCAGCGCTCTGAGGCGTCGGCGTCGCCGGGCGCGTCAGGTGGGTCCTCCAGCTTTGAGGCGCTGAACTCGCGCGTCGTCAGCGGGTTGAGCATGTGCATCTTCATCACCAGCGCGCACTGCAGGGCACACACAGCTGCGCTGTTGAGCATGTGCAGCATGTGCTCAACACCAGCGCGTACTGCAGGGAGACACCGCGACGTCTGGGCCTGCCGTGCTGCAACATGAAACAAACAGCAAGCAACCTTCAACCGCCAGGTGGCGGGCTACCAGAGCAGCAAATGCCTGTCATGGGAGGGTGAAAGACACACCAGCTCCTGGACGAGGCGCTGCAGGGTGGCCATCGTGGAGGGCGAGGCGCCGGCGTCCGTGTCTACCAGCAGCACCGCCATCTGATTGACGTACCCCTTCCAGATGCCCACCGTCTGCACCACACCACAGAAGCACACCTCAGAATTGTGCTGCGTGTGGTGCTCAAGACGCAGGTGGGCAGTCGGCAGCATCCGCCAAGGCGGGCGATCGCGCCCAAGGAATCAGTTGCACAGCCGGTCTCAAGGCTCCATACATGCTGTGCTGTTGCACAGAGTTTGCACGAGGTTTGCATGGTCGACAGAAGTCACCTGCGCCTTGGTGAGCCCCTTGACTTGGGCGGGCGTGAAGGAGATGGGCTGCCCCTGCTGCGAGGTGAGGTGCAGGTCCTCCATCTGCTCCTCCACCAGCTCGTTGCTGCTGCCCTGTACACATAGCGGAAAAGATGACATGTCAGCAGCTGGGCAAGTGATGTGCCGTGGCCGATGACCTGCAGATTGCACGGCAGCGCCTGTAATGGGAATAGAAGCGCAGCGGGTGAAGAATGGCGCACACAGGGCACAATCGCGATGGGTTGCATAGCGCGCGTGCATGCCGTGGAGGGGTTTGATTGCTTGAAGTAGGGGACCAGGGCGTGGACCTTGCGCTGCAGCATCTCGATGTGCTCCTCGCGCATGCGCAGCACGCGGTTGAGGATGCCGATGCGGCTGTCCAGGGCCGCCTTGTCAGACATGAGCGACGAGATGCGGCCCGTGAGCTCCGACACCTTGTCCTCCAGCTCCGAAACTTTATTCTGCACACGCAAAGTCGCAGGCTGGGCACAAGCAGAGCTGCAGGCTGGGCACAGGCAGTTGACGGTTCCTGGGCAAGTGACTGCTGGGCGGTGAGTTGCGAAGGCACTGCGCTGGCGCCTTCAGCACGCAGCTGCGTAATGGCCGCCTCCGGCGCGGCGTGACAGCAGCCGCCGGCGCCGCAGCGCTGCGCGATTAGTATTGGGACAAAAATGTCAGCGGCGCGCACCTTCTGCCGCTCCCGGAACCGTCGCTGTGCACGCCGGTTCTTCTCCTGCAGCTCAGCGGTGCGCTTGGCCGCCGCGCTCATGGTTTTGCCCTTGGGGCGGCGGGGAGAGCCGCCGTTGTCCCCGCTGCCGCCGCTCCAGGTCTCCGTGGTGGCGCGAGCCGAGTCGGCGCCTCCCGATCCGGTTCTGAGGTGGTAACTGCGCCCGCATGGCACGTAGTAGCTTCAGTGCACGGGCTCGGCAAGAGACGATGTGAAAGGTGTCAGCAGGCGCGCCAGACATCGCCACAACAGGCGCCCAGGCGGCGCCGCAGCGGATGCGCCGCCCACGCTGCATGATGCGAATCGCTGAGACACATCGGGGCACACACATCAGGTCAGGTAGCACAGATCACCGGCATGGATCACAGCGGCGGGAGCTCTGATCACAGCGGCGGGAGTTGAGGCTGCAGCAGGGCTGTTACAATCCGTGATTGCTGCCAGACTGCCGACCCATAAGCGCGACACAAGGTGCAACCACACAGTGCCGCCGGCTGATATCAGCAGGTCCTCTTGAGGCGCTGACGTAGGCACAGACAGTGCTGCTGCTTTCCCCTCGCAGAGAGTTGCCCCAACAAGGCCAGCCAGCAGTACTTGCACGGGAGATATGAGGGTCCGGGCTGGCGCCACACCAATCCGGCTGCTCGCCCCGCTGCTCCGATCGTCACTGCCCAGCGGGAGCGGGTCGCCCCCAGCGACGCCCGATTGGCGGCCGGAGCAGGTAGCTCCCGGCGAGGCACAACTGGTTCAAACGACCCAACTGCGCAGTCGACCCCGCTGCGGCGCGGCAATGGCTGCCTGCCTCGCGGATTGGCCCCACTGCGCACAACTGAGCGACTGCAGAAACAGGAGGCCCGATGGGCAGGGAGATCCCATAACGCTGAGGGAATGCCGAGTGGAGCGTGAGGGCACGCAAAAGGCCGGTTCGGACAGCCGAAAAGAGAGGTGGCGTTCTTGACAGGCGGTCAGGGAGATGGGCGCGGGCTCGAGCGTGAGCAGATTACCTGGAGACTGCGGGGCTGTCGGATCGTTACCCTCCCCTGTCGCGAAGGTCGACCCGCCGACGTTGGGACCTCTAGTACAGCAGGCGCTGCTGGCCGCCAGACGAGCCGAGCAGCAAGCCTGACCTCTACGATCGGCTGCTGGCGAAGTAGCCAGCGCACAGCGCCGCAAGTCACGAATCTGTGACTAGGTGCCTGGGTCTCCCCCAGGTGCGTGTGCTGCGCCCTAGCTTCACCTAAAGTGCTCCTCGAGAGACATGAAGACCAGCACCGCAGCTGCAAGTCCCAAAGGCGGTCCGAGATGTAGTTGTCAAGTCGATGCCTGAAGCAGGTTCTGACGGCAGTCAACACTGCAGCATGGTGACTAACAGCCGGCACCCCACGTGTTGAGGCCAAGTAAAATTGCAGTTCTAAGTCAAGTAGTTCGAGTACATCAGCTTCTCACTCTTCAGTTGACTTGGGATGACGCGCTTTGTGCACAGAGTTGGAGCTCGAGCAACGTTGCTTCATACTGTTCCTTCAAATCATAAGCGTGCCAGCCCGTTGCCATGTAGGCCGCGCGAGGACTGAGAGGTTCCTTTCTAGCAGCCAATCGTAGAAGTAGCAATCGCACCTTGCCGGTTGCTCCAGCTTCACTCTGGGCACGACACTGGCTTCGCCCGGCGAGTGAAGGGCCGCCGAGGTCGGTAACGTGAGGAGCGTCGAGGTGAAGTGCGAGTCAAAGTCGCAGTCTTGCCAGGCCCCTGCTACGTCCTGCTCCATGCCCAACATGAGGAGCACCAAGCTGGTGGGTATTTATCTCCTGCGATGTTGCTGCTGAAGAAAAGTGGAGGGAAGCGAGAAATCGCGGGTCGGTAATCGTTAGTCACTATATTTGGAAAACTGCTGAGGCATAGGCTCGGGTCCATCCCGTACACCATCGCGCGGCGTTACATGACTCTTGGGCTACCACCTGGCGCGCAGAAAGACCTTCCTGGCTTCTGGCTGTCGACGAAATTTGCGGAGGGCTCGACAGGCCGCAGCCCTGCAATGCGTCTCCGTGTTGTGTGCAAGGGATACGCTTTGGATCGCTTCCTTGGGCGCCGGCGGCTTGTATTCCCCGACGCCGACAGTCTGCAGGCACCAAGCTCTCACGAGCGAGGTTTTGGGACTGCTTGAACTTATGGGACGGCCAACATGTGCGGTCGAATCACCGCAGAACCATCGAGGCAGGTTTGCGCTCGCTCCAGCGCCCGCCGGATGCGGCGCGCAGCCCACCCAGCCCAGGGCCGCCGCCGTCAGTTCTTCCACAGCTTCACCACGCGGTCCTTGCCGCCGGAGGCCACCATGGAGCCGTCCGGACTCCAGTCCACTGCGTACACCTCGTCCGCGTGGCCCGGCAGGTCCAGCTTGAGCTTCTTGCTGCGCACGTCCCACACCTGCAGGCAATTGCGCGAGAAATGTTGGCACCGGCATTGACACCGTTTTTGGTAGTCTCTGCCCCGCACATGCATGCGCGAGAGGACCCCAGCCGCTTAAGTGAAGCCCTTGTTGGTTGACTTGCCGAATGAGCCGCAAGAGGCAGTCAATGCAGCAGGCTGGTTCTCTGCTGGCAGCATATGCTCCGCCAATGCAGCTGCACGCTACTGCAAGCGGCTGCACATGTGCCTGCCTCAAGGTGTATTGCCACCCATAGCGTCGATTCCCGGACAGTGGCAAATCCAACGAGCAAGCGTGCCATGCTGCATGGCACACATGTGTCGCACTGGCTGAGCGCCGCGCAACCTCCAGTCTGTGTAGGCGCAACATTGGTCACAGCCGCCCTACTCGACACTTGTCAAAAGTCTTCGCCCTTTATGTACTGAAGCAGTTGTGTGCAAACTTCCACCTTCGTGCGGCAGTGACATGAATTGTATGTCACTTGAACATGACTGAGGTAGGAGGCTTCCAAAAGTGATCCTTGACTAATTCTGCGACCCTGGAGTAAAAGAGAGCCCAGCATGACTGATTCCCCGAAGTACGACAGATGCAAATCCCTGCTGTCGACTCCAGCCTCGCACGACTTGTACGTAGCGGCTGCGATGCCACGAGCATGGAGTCGGGCTGTCAGCACACGAGGGGCGAGGGGAGCGGGGCCGGCCGGCCGGCTTGGAACTCCTGATCGCGGCCGCGAGCGCGCTCCAAATCAGTGATTCCGATTTTGGCAGAAAGTTCGGAGTCACCTCCAGCCTCCTAGGCAACGGCAGGAGGGCCCACCTTGTGCCAGTCTCCACAGCCGTTTGGCGGCGCCGACAGCCATCCGGACGCTCAGGCGCCTCTCACGGCGCTCGCAGCGCAGGCTAGTGAGAGGGCGCACCGCCAGTTCGGGGGCTCATCGGTTTGAGCAGGCCTCGCTTTCAAAGTGCTGTCCCGCCATCAGATGGGACGCTCACCTTCCAGGGGGCGCCCACCTTGAGGAGGAGGTTGCTGTTCCCGCCATCAGCATTGATGCAGCGACTTCAAGCACGCAAACGTGCAAATGCGGATCATAGCATCAGATTCCCGAGGGCTGTCGGCGCGCCTTGAGGGTGCTGTCCTTGCTGCCGGAAACGAACAGGCGGCTGTCCGATGACCAGGCGACCTGGTAGACGGGGCCCACGTGCGCGCGGAAGGTGGCCACAAAGGTGCCTTTCAGCCCGTCCCACAGCTTCAGCGCCTTATCGAAGGACGCTGACACGATCCACCGCCCGTCCGGCGAAAACTGCACCTGCGGCATGCAACACAAATGTGGTTGTTAGCCAGGTGCTTCAAAACCTAAACCCTGAAGACTCATCTTCCACATTCCACCGCCTGTCTGGTGCAAAACTGCACCTGCGGCACACAGGAAAGATGCCGGCGCAGCGCCTAAAGCCGCAGATTACCCTCAGGTGTCGTCAGGGCGATGCCAGGCTGCACAGGCTGGGCTGCGACTGGTGTGGTGGCCCAGTGCGCATGGCGCCTGGCGCCTTGGTACAGCACTGATCCTCCCGCGGGCGTGCCCCATGAGAGGCCCATGCCAGACATGTGGCCAATCCTCAGCTCCGGCCGCTGATTCGCACCCTGTCGCACGCCCAGATTGCGGCAGCCCTAGCTCATTGCTTTTCATTGAAGGAAAGCAGCCCCCTCACCTGGTTTATGAGCTGCATGTGGCCCGTCATGCGCGCTATCGGCGACTTGCTGGTGGCCGGCTCCCACAGGAACATGGTGAAGTCGTCCGAGCCGGACACCAGCCGCTCCGGCCGCCCCGCCGTTGCCGCCTGATACCGCTGCTCTGCTGCCTGCAGCATCAAGGTTGCTGCTGATATTTCGTACTTTTGAGGCGGGAAGAGTGCTTGGAGTACTGCGCAGACGCTGTGTCTTTGCTCTCACGCCATCTGCTGAGGGCCGCACAAGACGAATTGTGCACAGCTGATCCCGAAGACACTTGCTCAAGACACATGATTATTACAATCGACGCTGATGTGCTGTTATCCTAGCCGCCGGTTCGGCGGGCGCCTGCTCGGAGACACGATGATGAAAATCCGCAGGCGCGCTGTCATTCTCCCACAAATTCTTGCAAGACCGTCCGCAAAACCGCACCTGCTGCGCCTCTGCTGGGTCAGAGGGCGCTTTCCCGTGGTGATCAAAGGCGCCCGTTCGCAGCACGTGCTCCGTCGACAGCGCCAGCGTGTTGACCCAGTGCCCGTGCCCCTTCAGCGATCTCACCAGCTTGCCTTGCTGCGGCACAAGCACACGAATGTCAGTCAGAGCATGTGGCAGTCACAGCGTGTGGCAATCGGAGCAGCTGGTGCGCTAGCAGGTCCCATCACATGAAGAAGGCGGTTAGTGATGCATGGCCGCTGTGGCATGGCCCGCGGAAACGGTGGGCCGTGCCAGCGCGCGCACGACTTTTCTTGCGACCAGAGCAGGCACTGATTTTCATTGTCTTAAACCATTTATGTTCGCCTTACTTGTGAGTCCCGGACGTTGATGGTGGTGTCCTTTGACGCCGATCACAGCAGGTGACGGGTGCCTCAAAGCCTAGAACTCAAGACCCTGAATACTGAAAGGCTCTCACTTGTGAGTCCCACACGTTGATGGTGGTGTCCTTTGACGCCGAGTACAGCAGGCCATCGCCGCCCCACCGCACGCAGCTCACCGCCAGGCTGTGGCTGGACATGCTGCACGAACAAAAAAGAGGAACTTGATCCGATGTTCCTGTCAGAAACTATTGAACTTTGGTCGAGCTTCCCGTTGTCGCCCCACCGCACGCAGCTCACCGCCAGGCTGCGGCCGGACATGCTGCATGAAATTTCACGTGGGCTTTGGTGAGCCAATCGCCGTTGCTTTTGGTGCCAAGTCTCCAGCTTGTGTTGGGCCTTGTAAGTGGACGACTGGAGGGAGCAGGGGCCAGCATCGGCCAGGTACAAAGCGTGGCAGGTACAAGGCACAACACATGGGAGATGGCAAGGTACAACACATATGTGTGCCAGCTAGCAAAAGAGCACAAGGCAGCTGCGGGTGCATGTCGTGGTTGCCGGGGAAACTCGTGGCTGGCACAGCACTGCAGCGTGACGGCGTGCGTCACGCGCAGCGAACGAATGTAGGAGAACTGGAGGCAGGACAGCTCTGAGCCCCGTTGCCCCAGGCAGCGCGCTCGTGAGGAGGCGCTGCAGCATGTAGATTCAAGATGGGAATCTCACCTGAACAGGCACTGCAGCGTGATGGCGTCCCAGACGCGCACGCTTTTGTCCTGTGAGCCGCTGACGAAACGGCGGGCGGGTAGCCGCCGGTGCGCGGGCTCCCACGCGACTGCTGTCACCCACTTTGTGTGCCCCTGCACGCACATCGAGGCCATGCGACGACTGGAGAAGAAACCAGGGAACACATCCAGCTCGTAGTTTCAAAGGGCTGCGCGCCCATGAACAACGCTCCTGGGAAGCGCCGGCAGCACGGCCTTTCCCGTCTGCAGCATGGCAGCAGGCGGTGTGCCCATGGTAACCAGGGGCCTGGCGAGTGCAAATACGCATGCAGCTGATGCTTCAATCGTAGCAGAGTTACGCACAGGTGTCATGTTGCAGCCTCGCAGCACAGGCTGTCGGTCATAGGAGCACAGACGGCGGGCCGCGCACCTGGCAGCAGCGTGACAGAAAAGACAAGAGCCACTCACCCGGCAGACGCCCTTGAGCGTGCCGGTGTCCGCCTGCCACACCAGCACCTGGCCGTCCATGCTGCCGCTGATCACGTACTTGCCGTCCGGCGACCACGCCAGGCACAGCACCCAGTTTTTGTGGCCCTGCAGCGCACAGACCTTCTTGAAAATTTTCCTTGTTTGTTCCTCGTTTTTTTGCTTCCGGCACCATGGATCCAGCAGCCGCTGCAGTAGGGTGTAGGGTGGGCCCATGCTCAGGGATTTGGCAGGTGCTGATGGCACATGCGCCAGGGATGAAGCCAGAAACTCAGCCGGGATTGGGACAGAAGCACGCATCTGAACCCGCAGATATCGGCAGGCCCACCTTCATGGTCTGCGCCGGCGTCGCGGTGTTCAGGTCCCAGAAGCGCACTGTCGTGTCGCCCGAACCCGTCGCCAGCCGCTTGCCGTCCGGGCTGAAGGCAGTGGACAACACCGCCTCCGCATGCCCTGCACACCGGCCGCAGCTGCGTGACGGTTTTGTCTCGCGGCTGGATCTTCACCAAAACTTCAAATCATGCAGATAGCATCCCGGACTGTGGTAGTGTCCAGAACCATTGTCCCTATCTAAGTTGCAATGCCAGTTCTGGAGTGCTTGCATAGCTTCAGCTGCAGAATTGGACACGTGTTCTTTGAACACATACGCTCACCGGGCATCGAGGCGGTGCATCTGGACACCGGCCGCACCCTGAAGACTGCCTGCGGCTGGTATGTGATCTCCAGGGCTGTCTCCACGGACACCTGCAGACAAAGTTGCGCATGCATCAGTGGCCGCCCCTGACTCCGCGTCACCCAGCGGTTGCCGGAGCAGGCCGCTGCTGCCAGCAGCCCGTGATGTGGGCATACCCCTTCTGCGGCACGCATGCATGCATTGCATCGCGGCTGATGATGCTCGTCCAGCAGGGTGATTGCCATGTCTGGCATCCGTCGAGCTGGGTCTCGGCATTTCACTGGCAATCAGTCAAGCACCACACCTTGTGTTTGAGCAGGTGCTGGCCCAGCTCATCTGACAGCTCGACGTCGTCGACGAAGAATGAATACGGCAGCTTCTCCTCGTTCGACAGCAGCCCATTGAGCAGCGTCTCCAGCTGCGCGACGGTGACGCTCTGCGGCAGGTCCAGCTGCGGGCCTGCATGGCGGGGGGCGCACGGTTCACGTGCGGGCACTGAGGCGGCGGCGTGCGGCGGCGGCGCATGCATGGTCTATGCTGCTTGTGCCCAGTTCTGCCATGGGCATGCCGTAGACCTGCGTGCACATGCATGTTTTGTAGGCTGGTGGGTGCATGCTGTCAGACAGCAAGACTTGCCTGAGAGTTCGCCGGCGGCGGCGCGGAACTGCACGATGATGTTTGCGGATGTGGGCGGAGGCGGCGGCTCGCCCAGCCTGGCCTGCTTTGCTGGCGGCTCCGCCACGTCTGTCATGGTGCTGAGGAGCCCTCTGTTCCTGTTCCTGACCGGCACCCACTTGTACGTACCAACTTGAGGTGTCGGAAGGTTGCCAATTGCCAAACGACTTCGTGGCCGTTCTTATTTTGAGCCGCGCTGGATCAGCACGAAAGTCTAGTACAGGTGCAAACGTCGTGACTGCATTTTGCTGGCCGTAGCGTTTCGCGAACCCACAAGCATCCCGGCTGCTGGAAGCAAACTCCGAAACGGCTCATACCTTCAGCTCTGCAGCGGTAAAAGCCGTTGCGCTTTTTCCATTGTCCCCACTGAATAGCTTGCAAAGGAGCAAGCGCCCTGCCTTTGACGCATCCTTTAACCATCAAGTCGCAGTGATTAAGCATTGGGCTTGCATTTTCGCGTTCGTCCCATCGACCATGGAGCTTTGAAGCAGTGCGTGTGGTCGTGCAGATGCTTTAGAATCTTCCAGATGGTGAGTGGTGCATGTCGCTTGGGCCGATCCAATTTTAAATGACGCCTGCAGCGGCATGCCACCAGAGTCGCCGCCACTGAATCATGCAGGAGGACCCAGCGAAGGAAGAAGAGCTGCAGCAGGCGTGGCAGGAGAAGAACACCTGGTACTCGAGGGCCGTATCGTATTGGGACAACCAGGCAGCCACAGTAGATGGCGTGCTCGGCGGGTTTGGCCATGTGTCGCCTGCGGACATTCGCGAGAGCGAACGCTTCCTGCTCAAGGCAAGTCGCAGCATGTCGTTTGAAGGCATCAAACATGTGCTACGTGTGAGGAGGCGCTGCACCCGCGGCGCTGCGGTCATCCGGTCAGCTGCACATGTTGGCAGGAGCATGCCACTACGGGCGGCAGGGGCAATGCGATTGCATGTGCTAGCATGGCAGAAGGCAATCAAACGCAAACATCGATTGGAACCGTGTTCAATGGGTGTCTCGCAGTGCTTCAGGCAGCGGTTGAAGGCGGCAGCGGCGGGAGAGCAGCTGGTGGCGCTGGACTGCGGCTCTGGCGTCGGCCGCATAGCGGAACAGCTGCTGCTACAGCACTTCCAGGAGGTGCGAGGCACGTCCTCAAAGTTGTGAGAATCGAGGCTGGCTGGCTGTCTGGCTGGGGCGGGAAGGCGAGCTTGTGCAACTCATGGACCTAATTTCTTCGGGGGCACAAGGATGGCTCTGATAATGCATCCTGCTCTGTGCCACATTCGAATGCAAGCTGCAACACCGGTCTCGCTACGCAGGTGGACCTCATTGAGCCGTCGCAGCACCTGCTGGACACTGCGGAGAAGAACCTCGCTGGCCCTGGCCACAAGTACGCCCCTCTCCTAGAGTTGTAACATGTCCAGATCGGCATGCTCGTCAGCCCAGAGCCAGAATGAGATACTGTCAGATGCAAGCTGATACTCAGTGTTCAGCATCCAGCGACGGTTCTGGTGTCTAGTGTTTTTGGTCGTGCACGGGCTGACGTGCTGCTGCCACGACTGTTGCAGGTCCTTTCCGGCGGCGCACAGAGCGGTGAATTTCTTCCAGATGGGGCTGCAAGACTTCACGCCAGAGCCGCTGCGGTGCGAAACATTTATTACACCCTGTATCAAATCTGCCGACTGTCTTGTTGGCGCATGCTGCGCCTGTCACAACACCTGCACGCCAGCACGGCAGCCTGACCTGGATCTTGATGCATGATCCGACTCCTTATAGCGCCGCTGTGGCGATTTGTGCGATTTTATTCACCAGCCTTGGCTGTTTCTGCACTGCAGGTACGACCTTTTCTGGGTGCAGTGGTGCCTCATGTACCTCACAGACGGTGCGGCGCCTAGTTCCCACATGCTGCCATGCGCTCCAGAACTCTCGCGGCCTTGAATAGCGTTCAGCCGCCGCACACAGGTCAGCTGGCAGACGTGCTGCCAGCTGTCTAAGCGTTTACTCAAGGCCAGGGCACGTACTGCCATCATCATATCGTTTCTGTAATGCCAGTTGGTTCGGTTGACCTCATTCCGCCCCCTGGCAGACGACGTGCTGGCGTGGTGCAGCGCGGTGCTGAAGCCCGACTCAAAGACAGGAGCCGTGCATGTTGAATGCCCCACAGCCTGCAAACACCCGTTTTGCTGTGTTGCAGACGACGTCCTGGCGTGGCTGGCGCGGTGCAGCGCGGCGCTGAGGCCCGGCGGCCTCATCGTGGTGAAGGAGAACCTCACCACGGTGTCGCGCTTCGAGATCGATGATGACGACGCCTCCGTCGCGCGTTCCGACGACTACCTGCGGGAACTGTTCAAAAAGGCGCAGATGAAGCTGCTTTACTCAGCGGTCCAGCGCGGTGCGCCTAGCCATGATAGCGCTTCCAGACAGTGGAGTGGTGTATGAGAATTCGCGTTCTCCGATCTTGGGTTCTCCCGCTTGCTCCGGCCTCGGCTTGCACACACAGGACATTTGGCTCGGGGCCAAAGCCGGAGGAGCAGTGCAGCAGTTGTGTTGCAGATTCAACTTTTCTGCTGTGCTCAAGCCTGCAATGCTGCGATCCTGCATCCGCTCTCTACCAATGGGGTTTCGTTGCGGTCGCCATGCAGGTTTTGACGAGGGACTGCTGAAGGTGCGCATGTATGCGCTGCGGCCGATCGCCATGATGTGACGGGCGCGGCAGCCCAGCAGCTCAAAGCGGTGCTCTGTGGACTCGCCAGGATGCGGCAGCGGCGCAGCAGGCAGCGCCCCAGCGGTAGTGTATGGGTAGTGTATGCAGCTTTATACGTGAATGAGTGTGCTCAGGGGCCGCCCGAGCCGGCCGCTTTATACCAAATCCGTCAATGCGAGTGCAGAGAGAAGGAAGAAGTAGTACAAATGCTTTGCGCCATGCTTGCTGGAGCTGGAATTCCAATGCGGCCTTCTTCAGCAAACAAATGTTAAGATTTCACTCCGTTCACGCCCTTGTGTCAGCAACTCGAGTGAGCCTGAGCCAAGCGTCAAGTGTGCTCTCAAGTGGCCTAACAGTCAATCCCACTCCCTGACAGTCAACCCCACTCCTAGCTGCAGTCCTAATCCCACGCCAGTGCCGCTGCCCACATCAATTGCGTTGATACGCTTCCACGCATCCCGTCATGTGCCCTTGGCTCTGCTCCTCTGGCTGCCCCATCCCGCCGCCTCACTTTGGAATGGCGTTTTGGAGGTACTGCATAGCATTGATACCACAACAGAGTCAATGACCTGCTCAACAGTCAATATGTCAACAGTGGTGAGCGCCGTAGCCGGCGGGCCAGCAGCAAAGGCGCTCTGTGGAGCATGCTCAGCGCAGAAATAGTACAGCACGGATGCACGTATCGTCAATGTCGCAAAGCGATTCAGATTCTGACATATCACGCCACAAGAACGATGAAGGCTAACCTGTACATAGTCGTAGAAGCCGGTCGTCCACTTGTTGTACGCGTTTTGCACTTCCTTGCGCATGAACGCCGCCGCCTGCGGGCCGGGAGCAGACAATCTGAGCGCAGTCTCGCTCACACGACCATGCCTAAGTGATGAGCACAAGCTGCGATGCAGAAAAATTGTCCACAGACACTCGATGGAGAATTTGATGGACGGATTTGAGTGCCTCGGTCTTGCAGGTTGCACCATCGCTTGTAGGGTTTGCAACATTCCACGCGCCTGCGCGTCGGTGAGGTCCAGCTTGAAGCGGGCGCGCAGGTTGTCGACGGGCTTGCCGCGGCCGTAGCACGGCAGCCCCGATGCCGCCATCAGCTGCACAGTCGCCGTTATGCCCTCCGCCACGCCCCGCGCCTGCACATGGGAAGATGGGCTGATGATGAACTGTGTTTGAGAAGATCTAGCAAATACCATCCGTAACGTGGCGCTGCCCAACGTGCAACAGCAAGCACCTGGCGGCTCTCTGCTCGATTGCTACCGAGTTGCAGTCGCAGCCTTGCGCATCGTGAGGTGGTGCGACAGCAGCAGTGCGGCAGCTGCTGCGGCGAGTACCAACAGATGCAGCGCAACGCCCAGCAAGTTCAGTCCCCTCCAAAGGATCTGGTTCCAGGATGCACTGCTTGAAGTTGGCTGTGGACAGGTTTGGATGGCACACACCGCCAGGAGGCGCAGATGCACAGTCCCTGAAACAGCGTGCATAAACAGGCGAGCACAGTGAAAGGGCTTCCACCCTGATACGTGCGGCTCTACAAGCATCCGAAGCAGTGACTGGGAAAGATCCATAGAAATGCACCGCCGGGAAGGTGCACACAGAATTCCTCAAACCGGCTCTAGCCACAGGCACCAGGCCTGCGGGGCATTTAGCGTGCTACAGTGTCGGATGGCACGCACCGCCAGGAAGGCGCGCCGCACAGGTCCTCCAACAGATGCACCCGCATGCCGCCGTATCATCATTCAGGCTTATAGGGTTTTGGTAGTCCAGGGTTTTGGATGGCACGCACCGCCAGGAAGGCGCGCACGCACAGGTCCTCAAATAGGGCATACTGCGGCGAGGCGCGCTGGCCGCCCGGGTCCAGCAGCTGCGTCATCTCGTGGCTCAGCTTGAACGGCGCCGACTCCTGCGCAGATTCAACAAGGTGTTTGCTGTTGCATCACGCAGACAGCAATGGGCGTGGCCGTTCGATTGCGGTATGGAAGTTGTGCATCAGCTGCGTCATCTCGTGGCTCAGCTTGAGTGAAGCCGACTCCTGCGCGTAGTAACATTTGTCGCATCAGTACATGCAACAGGCATGGCACATCGATCGCGGTTTGGGAGCTGCGCATCAGCTGCATCATCTCGTGGCTCAGCCTGCACAGCGCTGAATGCTCCTGGCAGTGGGGCAGCGCTTTGTAACCCAGGGGTTGTGAGAATTAAGACGGAGGACTAGACTTTCATGACATCCTGCAGAAGGTCATCTGACATATGTCAAGGACTGACGGGCACAGGGAGGAAACAGGGTGTAGACGCACAAAGCCGATGTTGCTGGCGGGGCTGATCTCCAGGATGAAGCCGAAGATGTGAACAAGAATGTAACCACACAGCAGAATGATGTCAAGCGTGCAATAAGAAAGAAAAGAAACACAAAATCAAGACACAAAAGCTTACGAAGCCGAGGTTGCCGCCGGGGCTGATCTCCAGAATGAAGCCAAAGTCGATGTGCACCAGGTGGCCGTGCTTGTCGATCATGATGTTGCCGTTGTGCCGGTCCTTGATGTTCAGCAGGTAGCATGCAATCGCGTACCTGCGCCGCAGCATGTTTGCAAACCTTGAGGCAGGTTTTGGAACTTGGTTATCCAGGCGGCAGTCAGTGTGGGTGGGCCAGCAATTCATGCCAAGTGAGCCACAGCCTGCACTGAGCCATTGCCTGCGAGGGGTGCACTTCCAACATGCTGAAAATCACCCGATGGCCAGCTGCAGCTCAATGTCCCGGCAGGCGATCTTACGACACAGAAAGGCCAACGAATACAAAGACATGTGGCTGCGGCATGAATCGCACCCGGCCTCGGAGCGCAGGAAGTTGTGGCGCGCGGCCTCGAAGGTGGGGCAGCCTGGCGGCCCGAAGTCGCGGGTGAAGATGTCCAGCAGCCCGCCGTCCGCCGTCTCGCCTAGTGCAGATCGCGACTCGCAGTCCGGTACCACCTGCAGATTCGAAAGTGAGAATGAGTCGTCGTATCCTTGAGTCGTCGTATTTCATACGTGAAGATGACCAGCAGCCCGCCACTCGCCATCTCGCCCAGCGCGGAACATAAATTGCAGTCCGGCACCGCCTGCCCTTTCTGAAGACCCCACAAGTCAGACACAGGCATCACAAGCATGTGCAAAGCCGAGGGTCCTAATTGCTGCAGCCAGGGCGCAGCAGGCCAGCACTTGCGCTCCTTGCATGTGCTTCAAAAAGCTTCGCAGAGTAAGACACACAGAAAGCGCACCTCGATGATGCCGCACTCGTAGTCGGTGGCGAGCACGCCGTAGGGCGCCATCGGCAGGTCCAGCCCCGCCTTCTCGTACGCCTCCTTTAGCAGCCCTATCACCTGCACATTGGGTACTCATGTTGAAAAGTGAGCCAACTATGCAATTATGAATTGCGGTTTGGCAAAGACACATCGACACCCCTTCACGCACGCTCCTTCAGTAGCTTTCCCATTTCTCATCGCCTCCTCGGAAATTTGCATGGAAGGCAGGCGAAACACCCAATCGTCCTGTTCGCAGCACATGCCATGACACAGGGATGCATGCGGATGCCCACCTGCAGGGCCAGGATGTCCAGGCAGACACAGCTTTGCTGGGCGCCTGCGACCATGGGACGAACCCCAGCGACTGTGCATTTTGGGGTTTCGGGAGTGTTGAAGTGCACAGATCTCACCTGCAGGGCCAGGATGTCCTGGCGGCAGTCGTCGCCGACCTTGAAGATGAGCGCCTGGCTGGTCTGCTGCCGCGGGCGCCGCACGCCGTCCGCCACATGCTCCGCCAGCTCCACCTTGAAGGCCACCAGGATGGGCACCTGCAGTGACACAGGGCAAGCCCTTAAGACAAACCAGGGTGAACGGTAAGCCGGTGACAAAGCCTGTGTGTAGTCTGCAGGAGCTCGAGGTGCATACGCCTGGCGGCGACTGGAACGGGGCAGCGCGCAGGCGCTGCCAGCAAGCTGCTGGGCAGATGCAAGGACCACAGCAACCACCGCGACCATGTGGCGGAGGTGTGACGCCGCGCCTTTGCCGCCGACTGCGTGGGATTGGCGCTGCTAGGCACGACGCCAAGCAAACACAAGAACAAGAAGCAAGAGAGGGAAGAGGCTCACCTTGGCCGCTGACTGCATGGGCGTGGCGCTGGCGGGAATGACGTCCATGACTCGAGCGCGCGCGTTGACCGGCAGATACAGGTCCTGCCGGCTCGGCTTGACGTCCCGCAGCAGCTGCTGCGCCGCCGCTCTCCGCTCCGGCTTCGGCACCTGGAGCCAGGCCCAATCGTCAATACAGGCCGTCGGAGTTGCAGTCGTTCTTCTTCTTCACTAAAGTTGGGACTCTGCGGCGTCCGATTCTGCTCCGGCTTGAGCACCTGCTTGGGCGTAGGCAGGCCAGCTATCAATGATGCGAGCTCAAAGCGCCCAACAAAGTTTGCAGAGCTACCATGGCTAGTCGCACGGCTTATACCAAATATTTGCGCCATCTCGGTTGGGAGCTTGCATGGCAAATGACGGGTGCGGCGCCGGCGTTGCGACAGCATGTGTGGACAGCATCTGCTATTCTTGATGCAGCAGACGCGCATGCCCCAATGCTCGTCGCAGTTCAAGGATCTTCTTCCAGTTTTGCAAGAGTTAAGCAGATGCACCTCGTACAGCTTGCCGGAGACGGAGGTGACCTCGCTGAAGAAATCCAGCTCCGCCTGCAGATGCACGAGGTTCTGGGGTTTGTCCAGAATTTCAAAAAGTCGCGATTCAGGGTATATTCAAACACGGCTCAGGGTTTATTCAAATTTCGTTCAGAGCGCAGCAGCCAAATGCCAGTCAGGCGTCAGCCACAACAGGAATTTCAACTTGGCACGAGTCCGAGATCTACTTTGCACAGACTGAGTGTCCATGACGAGCACATCGGCAGTTCCGGCGACACACGGCAGTTCCCAATGCGCAACTCCATTGTTCCTCAAACTCTTCCCGGCTATGCTGCAGCAGGCATGGCTCGCGTTCGCCAATCGAAGGTGGAAGAAAGACAGATACATACCTGCAGGTGCTCCCGGGTGGGCTGCTCGAGCGCGTGCCACACCTTGGCCTGCACCGCGTCTGCGGCGCCCCACAGCCCCGTGTCCTGTGGCGGCTGCCAGCCCGAGCGCTTGACCACGGGATTGAACGCGTCCTCAGGCGGCTTGCCCTCCGTCTGCGCATGATATGCAACCAGCATCTGGACAAAATGTTGCTGGGAAGCATGCGCTTGGCCGCGGGGTTGAATGTTTCCTCAGGCAGCTTCCCCCTGCCTGCATACAATAGAAGTCGTGTAATTTCTCTCTGAACAGGAAACGTAAATGCATGGTAGCAAAAGGATCAGCAGCGCAGCGCGGGGTCGAACGCGTCCTCCGGCAGCTTGTCCTTCGTGCACGCAGCAACAGAACCAGATTCTTTATTCAGCTCTGCAGTCAAGCCGGACTCTCACAGGCATATTGATTCAACACATGCAGCATGAGCAGTCCTGCTTCGCTTGGGCTAGTGACGCCGGCAGGGAGTCAAGGAGGAGCGAAGTGCTCAGCACCACCGGCAGCGTAGCACAGCATGCACGGCGCGGCGGGAGCCGCCTTGAGCGCGCACAGCAGCTGGTGGGTGAACAGCACGGAGTGCTTGCATCAGGAGCAGACATGTGTGTGTCAGATCAATTGGTTTTGAACATTCGTCGCACCTTGAGCGCGCACAGCAGGTGGTGGGCGAACAGCACAGAGCGGGAGGCGGCGCGCAGCAGGAAGGCCTCCACCAGGCCGCCCTCGTCGGACCGCAGCTGCTGCACCAGCTGCGGCAGGAAGAACGCCACCTGCGCAATGGACACACGGCGCACTCAGGGAGGCTTCAGCGCCCAGGATTGCGCGCGCTCAACCTCGTTTTGGTTCTTCGACACAAGGGTCCGAAGTGTTGGACTGCACCTGTTGCACTGACTGCAACAGACAAAGGCTGTTTGAGCCTTACGCTTTGCGTCCATCTTCTTTGCTTGAGTTTCCGGGGACTTAATTCCTCGGGCTTGGACTCGGTGGTGAGCGAGCTCAGCGCATATACATGCACTCGCTGCCGGGCAGAAGCCTGTCTAAGTGATTGTTTATCTACACTGGACCAATAATATTCTGGAGGCATAAGCTCGATTCTTTGCACCTCCTCGGGTATGGACGCAGTATTTAGCGAGCGCAGCCCTATACACTCGCACGTGTGGCCAGACGCTCATCCTTGGCGAGGGTTCTGCAGCCAGCTGCTGCAAAGCCAGCATTCCTGAAGAAACAGGCTTCTTATGCTCACCTCCTCGGGCTTGGACGCCGTTGTGAGCGAGCGCAGCGCGTATGCGCGCACGCGTGGCTCGCGGCCTGAGGCGCCCGCGAGCAATGCGGTGGCCTCCAGCAGAGGCGCCGGCGCCCATCGCTCCAGGGATGCCAGTTCATCGGCCTTTGCGCGCACGTTGCGCTCCGTCGCCAGCAGCGGTGCCGCCTCCGGCAGCGCCTGCGAGCAATGCAAGGCGTGATTTTTGCACAATCCACGATATCAGGACTTGTCCAGAACCGGGCGGGTGCCCCCTGCCGAGGCAGGCCAACAAACTCCTGTCCTCAGAACGGCATCTGGGTCTGCCCGCGGAGCGACGGTTGGTGACACGCAGTCGAGGTCACTCTTTCTTGAGACATGCAAGCCAGCGCAATTGCAAGGTGGACTCGGAGGCGTGCTGCAGAACCAATAATCCTTTTCACGTCAGCTGTTCCAAGCAGCGCACCTGTAGGGCAGGCTCGGTCGCGTGGCGCAGCACCAGGTCCTCCAATGCCGCCTGCAGCGCGGGCACGCCCGGGAAGCGCTGCCGCAGCGCCAGCAGCAGCCGCGGGTCCACCTGCGGGGGCCATGCGAAATTGGTAAACATTGTTGCGCGTCAACCGGTGCAGGCGGCGGCAGCACAAATGTCGCCTGCCCACCCTGGGGCCGGAATGCTCAGGTCTTGTTGTCGGTCATCATGTGCAAATTGTGGGAGCAAGTGTTGCGATGGCAGTTCATTTGCGATTAAATGCCAGCATAGGTGGCCACACCATTCAGGCGGTGGCGGCTGCTCGGCCACGCCATGCCGCTGAGGTCGCCGCCGCCGGCGCGGGCGTGCGACAACATGCGCAAACTTGTGATTTGCAGCAGGGTTTCTTTGCACATTATAATTCCGGCACGGTTCTCACCTCCCAGTTCAAACTGTGCAGCAGCGGTTTTGGTTGTACGTGAGGCTTTTGACACAGTGTCACACCTTCCAGGCGGTGGCGGCATGCTCGGTCCACGCCGCACTGCTGAGGTTGTCGCCCGGCGCGGGCGGCTGGCCGCCGCCGTGCGCTGTCGGCGACGCCCACACCTCCAGCCGCTCCATCTCCACCTACGCAGTGCAGACGGCGCCTGTCAGCTCTGCATGTATGCGGCCTGCTGTCAGAGTCGCGGGGAGGTCCAACTCTTTCTGGGCGAGACGTCTGCACAGGTCCTCCGCCTGGAGAGCAGTCGAAGTGCCCGCTATCGCATCAAGCACTTGTGTTGCAAGTCGTCGCGCATGGGAGACCATTGAACTCAGCGATCATTTTTGCTGCTGGGGCAGCTGCATTGTTCCGACTGTGAAGCAGCGTGTGGCTGCTGCCAGACTCACACCTGAACAGAGCGGCGCAACAGGCGCAGGCAGGCGTCCTGTCCGCTTTGTCTGATCTCGTCGCAGTCACTTCCGAAGCAATACCTGGATCAGGAGGCGCAAAAGGCGCAGGCGCGCGTCCTGGCCGCCGCTCCATCGGCCCAGCTCGGCCGCAAAGTCCTTTGCCGCGCGCGCCTCCTCCCTGTACAACAATGGCAGCGACACAGGTCGTCAGCTTGGTGTCAAACACTCTCAGTGGCCCTGGTCCCGGTGGAGCCAGCAGGGCGGCACCAGCACTGCACAGGCGCTGTCGCAGGCGTTCTCCTCGTGGAATTTCTCCCAAGATTCGAACGGATGTGCAAACCAACGAATCTGCGAGCACGACGCGAGCATCCGCCATTCTCGCGTGGCATCGCACCTGGCCTCGAAGGGCGCCCAGCGACCGTACCAGGACGGCATGGCGGCGAACCAGCGCAGCGCCGCAACGAGCACTCGTCCCCGCAGGTGCTCCCCTAGCACTGCGCCGGCGGTCCTGCGTAAGCAAGCTGGGTTCTGTTTCCACTTTCTTGACTGCAGTCACCAACGCCAGAGCTCCCCGGGCGCAGCGCCCCCGGTCAGGTGTTGACCATTGCATGGCGAATGCGTCAACTGCACCGCGGTGTAAGTGCTGCGCAAATGCTGGCGGGGCAGCTGCCGACCGCGGCCCAACCGTGTCCGATGTGACAGCATCAGCTCATGACCCAGGTTGTAAAGCACTCACCAGGAGCCTGCACGGACAGCCCAGCAGCAACAGATGGCGGCACCCGCGGCCGCGGGGTTATGCGACATCAACTCAGCAAAACAACTGAGGAGGCCTGGAGGGCCAGGAGCACCGGGCGGAAAGCGGCGCTGGCAGCCACAAGGTTGGTGGTGCGGCGGCAATCTACACTTTCAACCTCCCAAATCCAGCTATGAGACAGGACACACTGAGGGCTTTCCCACTCACCAGGAGGCCTGCAGGCCCAGCAGCAGCAGGCGGAAGGCGGCGCCGGCGGCCGCGGGGTGGTGCGACAGCTGGCGGGAATCGTCCAGCGCCGCCAGCAAGCCCCGCCGCAGCGCCGCCCGCACCGCCGCGTGCTGGGGCGACACCCCCGACTCAACCACCTGCCAATTAAGATGACGAATAAATCTTCGAAGTATAGTGTCAATGTCAATGTAATACCTGACGAGTCCTGCGGCGACATAGCTGACTGCCTTGTCCGCCCCGCAAAGCACCCCTTATAGATTGATTGCCAATTGACAAATTTGCGATGTCGCTCGCAAGTGCTGCAACGCGGCTGCTCTGGCAGGGTCGTGCAGCTGCAGCTTTTGTCGAAGTAGTGCCCGAACAGAAGAGCGCTGCAGCATAGGTAGAACAAGGGAGACGATCTGTAGGCCGACACCTGCCAGTTTCTCAGCAGGATAGCAGCCAGGTGCGGTGCGCTGCGATGCCGGGCACTAGCCCGACATGTCCTTCGGGCTTCGGGGAGGTGCAGCTGCTTCGAAGTCGACAGTCTGTAGCATCACCTGCCAGGTCTCGAGCAGGAATAGCAGCCAGGTGTGGTGCGCCGCGATGCCGGGCACATCGTCGCGCAGCTCGTCCGTCGGGCTGCGCTCCTTGGGCAGCCCCGCCGGCGCGTCGCCCGCGGAGTCCAGCACGAAACCTGAGGAACAAGTTATGATGACATGATACAGAATACACTATTCTTGCTTACGGGTGTGTGGTGCATCAAGATAATCAACATGTGGTGACACACACGAACTGCTGAAACTCACCTGCTGTACTCGCACATTGCTTGCAGGCTTGGAATTTCAATACACTCTTCAAGCGCAGCGACAAAGCTTACCGGCGACATCAAAGCCGGAGGCATAGAGGCCCTGCCGCTGGTCGGCGCACCAGGCCAGCGCGTCCATCACGTGGCTGACCAGCGCCACCTGCCGGGCGCAGAATTGTGATGGGTCACTGCCACTGACGCTGGCGGCTCGACGACTTGCGGCTTTGCACACCACACGCTACATTCAAACTAGCTTCTGTTGGCTGGATCCAGCTCGCCTTTCGGTTTGTTCTGCGGCGCTGGAGCGTGTCGGGGAATGTCGGGGAAATATCTCGCACACAGCAAGCTTGGCAGCAAGCATGGCAGCAGGGGCGATAGCGGCTTGGTATTTATAGATTCTTCACAGGGTTTTGCAGCACTGACCATGAGGGCGGGCGCCTCGGCGGCGACCCAGAACCAGGCGAACACGGCGAGCCGCGCGGCGGCGGCCGTCAGCACCTGGCTCGGCGCCCACGCCAATGCAGCCAGCAGCTGCGCCGCCTGCTGCAAGGCCGGCTCCGCATTCACGATTGCGGCGGCCGAGCCATACAGCCTGCGTGGCCACACGACTTGAGAAGCAGTTTCGATGTTGATCATGCTCTAGGCCACCCGCCTATTGGATGTGCTAAGATGCGGCAGAGACCTGCATGATTCGATCGTCACAGTACAGAATACAGAACTTTCGCCTCGCTGCTTACCCGTCGAGTCTGCTTGTTGCTGCTGTGGAATCAGCATCTCGTTTCACAGCAGTTGTTGCTGTGGAACGAGCTGGTGTCTTGTCCACAGCAGCCACGCAGATCTGCATTGAGGGCTTTTAATTATCTGAATCGGGCAGAAGGAGGGCTCATGCGTCCTCGAGGGCAGACAGCTCATTGGCGGCCATCGCCGCTTGCAGGCGCAGCAGCACGGCGCTGCGTACGGCTTTTCAGCACGGCTTTCATGCACAAACGAGAGGCTCACGCGTCTTCAAAAACGGGCAGCTACTTGGAGGCAATCGCCGCCCGCAGGCGCTGCAGCCGGCGTCCCAGCATGGCTTTCGGTAACAAACTTTCTGGGGGCAAACGGGAACTCACGCGTCCTCGAGGACAGGCAGCTCCTTCGAGGCAAGCACCGCCTGCAGGCGCCGCAGCACGGCGTCCAGCACGGCTTTCAAGAACAAACTGTCAGTGACACAGGAGACTCACGCTTCCTCGAGGGCGGGCAGTTCTTTGGAGGCGATGGCTGCCTGCAGGCGGCGCAGCATGGCGTCCAGCACGGCGGCCGGCGGCTGCCCCTCCACCCGCGCTGCCGCGAGCGCGCCTTGCACCCGCCCCCGGTGCATTGCCTTGGTCTGCACCGCCTCCAGGCCTGCGAATTCGCAAGCCGCACTTCTCGCGTCGATTGAATCAGGCGCCGAAATGTGACGAAAGCTTGGCAGCGCCCCCTGCACCCGCCCCCGGTGCATCGCCTTGGTCTTCACCGCCTCCAGCCCCGCACTGCAATGAAGACCTTCAGATTCCGCCCATGAAGTAAAGCATAGCGTGCGCCTGACGCCGATGCATCGCCTCGTCTTGCACCGCCTCCAGCCCTTCGTTGATTGTACAGCGGCTTTACATTCTCGCACAAGCATCACGCCATACCCTGCACCCGGCCATATTGCATCGCCTTTCTGCACTGCCGCCAGGCCTGCATTTCGCAACACGACACTTTGGCAAGACCGAAAGAAGCCTCAACCTGCCGCCAGCCGCCCCGGTGCATCGTCCTGGTTCCACCAATTGAAGACTGCGGCCATATGCGGCGCAAGCACCAGACGTTGCCCTGCGATGGAGGCTGTTGTCTGATGCCCTTCCGCCCCAGCATCGAGGCCCGCGAAGCCACGTTAGTTCACGGCAGCGCGCACCGTTGACGGGTCCGCGTATGTCCGTCAGCGGGCAGGCCGCCGCGCCGACCTCGAACGCGTCTGACAGGGAGCTGATGTGGCGCAGCGCCGCCGCGCTGCCCTCGCCCGCGGCCGCGCCCAGCTGCACCGCGTCCATGTAGTGGGGGGCGCGCTCCGCGCCGCGCACCACGATCTGCGGCCAAACAATCAATGAGATGAGAACTTGCAACAGATATGACAGTCAAGTGTGGCGGCGACCATCTGCTTTGCGTCCATGTAGTGCTCCACGCCGCGCACCACGATCTGCGAATGAGCAGCGCGGTGCCTGGACTTGGTGGCCTGATGCATTGGTGAGGCAGGTCCGGTGTGGCTTTCATTACACGAGGCGGAACTCCAAATTCTGCACATTTCAAACCTGGCGCAGCGCGGTGGAGGCGAGGATGTCGCCACGCTTGTGAGCGTCCGTCCTGGCTGCTTCCGAATTTCTTCCATCCGTTTTGTGATGCACTGATACAGCTTTCCCACCTAGCACTTCGACAAAGTTGCAATCACAAGCCGACAAACCTGGCGCAGCGCGGTGGAGGCGAGGATGTCGCCGTGCTTGTAAGTGTCCGTCCTGGCGGATCGAGGTTTCATATTCGTATCTTGATGACTAATCTGGCTTTCTCACCTGGCGCAGGGCGGTGGAGGCGAGGATGTCGCCGCGCTTGTGGGTGTCCGTCCTGGCGGATTCCGTCTCCCACACCGCCGCCAGCCGGCAGCTGAGCGGCGCATGCCACAGCAGCCAGGGGAAGGCGCTCAGCACCTGGTTCAGTGCCGTCTGCGCCAGCTGCGCCACCTGCAGGGTTTTGAACTGATGTTGGGCTGAGGAGTTTGAGGCAAGCCAAGTCGGCAGGCTGCGCCAGCCTGCAGGCGGATGCAGAATTGACGGTTTGATGGTCGCAATCGGACAGGAAGACCATTTGGAGGCACGCTCGACAACGGGCCCATGGCAAGGCTCTGCCTCACACCGCTGGTGCGGCTGCATGCAACATATCCAAAGGTGCAAGTGTAAGCTTGCAAGTGCAAGTGCAAGCTTTCCCCTTGCAAATCGCATCCCTAGCTTCGAAGCTCTTTGACGGATTCCCCCGCACACACCTGGTGTGTGCTGCTGCCATGGTGCAGGGCGGTCGCCAGCTTGCCAGCGGGGCCGTAGCTCGGCCCCGTCAGCACGCCCGCCACCGCGATTGCCAGCCCCGCCTGGCACGCCGCCAAGTCCTCTGGCCGGTCCTGCACAATGCCAGCGACGGATGTCGGGTACACAATATCTTGTCCATGCAGCCCCGTCAGCATGCCCGCCACTGCGATGGCCAGCCCGCCTGGCACGCCGCTAAGTCCTCTGGCTGGTCTGCAGAGAAGGCAGTCAGGAACATGGAAGGCATGCCAGGCACAGGTCGGAGTGGCAAACCCTGCATGCGAAAGCTCAGCAGTGCAGGAACCGCAATCTGCTCCTTCAAAGACAGAACCAGCTGGACCAGTGTTGGGGCAAGACAAGAGGGGGGTTCGAATTTGAAGGCGCTAACAAGGCGACGCTGACAGCATACAGTGTTTGTACCTGGCTCTGCCCGCTCTCGCCGCGCAGGCGCCGCATGTACGCCCGGAATGAGGCCTGCGCAATGGCGTCCAGCTGGTCGTACTCCCGGCTGCCTGCCGGCATGAGCTGCACGCATCAACACAATGCTGCCACTCGTCAATCACAGTCAAGGCTGTGGCATCTGGTCGCATGTTACAGTCAGCTGTGCACAGTTGCATTCAACTGGTCTCCCTCATGCCTGCCATCATGAGCTGCACACACCGGCACCGTCAGAGTCGCAGCAGGTCCATTGTTGTTGGACAATTGTGCTTGTGCTTGCAGCAGGTAGACACGTGCTGCATACTGTGTGGACGAGCTAAGCAAGCCTGCAAGATGTGTGCAATCATTAACGAGGGAGTTGCGTGTGATACTTCGGCTAGCTGAGACTGCTGGCTGCAGAGCTGCAGTCGATGCCTGAGGCAGCGATAGCAGGCATGCAGCAGCTCAGCAAGCGCAGCAGTCCTGTGAATGTACAATCAACATCAGTCTGGCATGCCGCCCTGCACAAAGGCTGCCCACCTGCATGTGGCGCAGCAGCGACACCATGGGCTGGCAGTCGCGCAGCAGCGGCAGCGGCGCCGCCTGCTTGCGCGCCAGGTGCATTGCCGCCGCCGACACCAGCTGTGCCGCCGCGCCGGCGCTGCCCGGGTGCGCTGTCGCACTGCCCACCAGCCCCGCCAGCACGCCTGTGACAGCATGAAAAGTATAACAGCATAGCATGTCAAGTATAGCAGCGGTCTCAACCATGCACACCGTGTGACGCATTCTGTCGGGCACTTGAGCACCGGCGGCCTACCCTACGACTTGGCGATGTCTACGGCAGCATCTTGCCGGATCGACACCGCTTTCACCCCAAGAGCTGCAGCAGCATGTCGACATCACCCCGCAGCTGTGGCGCCAGCTTGACGTCAACGTTGCACTGCCGGGTCACGGCATTCATGTGAGAGCAACGACAGAAAAGACGCTTCACCCTGCAGCTGCGGCAGCGTGCCCTTCGCGCCGAGCACCCGCAGCTGCGGCGCCAGCTCCGCATCGATGCGAGCGGCGGCGGCCTCCGAGGCGCTGGCAGGCGCCAGCTCCCGCGACGCCCACGCCAGCCGCCCGAGCGCTGGCCGCCAGCCCGTTGGTGAAGAAGCAACTGCTTCCAGAGCGCCTGCTTCCGGCTGCCCGGGGAGCCGGTCCAGCAGTGCCGACAGCAGCCAGAAGCGGCGCAGTACCTGTGGCATACATTCTCCTGATTGAGCTGCGTTGATGCAGATTCGCAGAATCACGCCGACCCTGCTGTGCACAGCAAGGTCTGCTGCACGGAACTTTAGCAATGGTACTTAGATGATAATTCCCATAGCGACAGCGGGCTGCTGCCAGCTCTGCGGCGTGAGACCAGGCAGGGCAGCGACGGCCAGGTGCCCAGACATCCAAAACCAGATATGAATATAGGTTAGAACAGTAGAAAGTGTCGTGGGCTTCGTGCAGGCGTGTACCTTGGCGATGTGCTCGGTGCGCTGCGCGGCCGCGGCACAGCGGGCGCGCAACTCCTCCCCTTTGGCTTGCTCCCACTCACGCTCCGGGTTTTGGTGAGCCACGCCCCCTGCGGCCTCCGCCAGCGCCGGCACCAGTCCGCGCAGCGCCGTCAGCCGCGCATTAGGGTTTGAAGTGCCGCCGCCGCCGACGGCCCGCCCGCCCGAAGCCCTGGGCCCGGTCGCCGGTGTTGGCGCCGCCAGCAGCGCGCCGGCCGCCTCGTTGTGCAGCGCAAACAGCTGCGTGAAGGCGGCGGCGGCGGCGGCCGGGTGCGGCGCAGCGCCCGCTGCGAGCCGCGCCAGCGGACCAGACACCGCGGCCACCGTCTGCGCCGCCGCTGCGCCGTCCGGCCCGCCGCCTAGCGCGGCAAAGGCGGCGCGGAAGCTCCCGATCAGTGCCTCCAGAATAGTCACGAACGCCCACCTGCGTCCGCCGCATGCCAGGAATGTGAAGCAGGGTGATCGTGAGGGCGGCTGATGCTGAGTATATTGATCACAGCATGCACGACGATGGCAGCGACACATGTGCGATGTGCGGCAGCTGAGTCGAAAGGTGTTGCGCACATTGCGTCATTGCTTCTGGCGGCCGTCGCGCCTGCGCACGCCAGGTCCTGAGCCAGCTGCGCCTGCTGCAGCGGCGGGCTGCCATTTGCCGCAAGAGCGCGCACCACGAACGGCAGCGACTCGCGCAGGAACTCCGGGTCCCGGTGCAGGCTGTGCGCCAGGCGGCCCCAAACCCGCAGCAGTTCCTGTGGGATACATCCATTAATGGCAGCGCATCGATCGTCTTGCTTGATCCCATTTGGACTGGTGCGAAGCGCATCGGGCTCATCACCAGCACCGAAACGCTGCAGATTTGTCACTGACAGCGAATTGAAATTGCAGCCCACGCCCTCGATGCTGTATGAATGCATCAGCACCTGACGCTCATCCTCATCTGGGCCTCCTGCGCCACTGCTGCCGCTGCCGAGCTCGGCGAGCTTGGCCATGAACACCTGCACGGCGCCGCAGCGGCCGTGCGTCTCCCGCCACAGGTCCGCCAGAGACGGTTCGTCCTTCGAATTCATGCAGCACCTCTGCGGTAGGGCGGCAGGCAATTCAGGTGTCGCGCTCTATGAGTGCAAGGCATCACGTGGCCGCAACAGCACACATGAACACACCCACCTCGCACAACACCGTGCCGTTCTGGCTCACAGCTTTCATCAGTGTGCGCTGATCGCCTGAAGTCCCCTTCGATTGCGGCAGTTGTGTAGGAGCTCAGTCAAGGCTCGGCCGCGCGCCCCGCAGTGCACGAATGATCAGCCATGCGCACAGTCATTTGACGGCTGTATATTACCCCTGATCATGCAGCACATGCTCATTCCATGCCAGCGACGGCGACGTCACTGTGGCTGCCCTGCTTGAGAAATTTTTAAATCGACTGAGATGGCTGGTGATCTGCGACTGGGTCGCGAAGCGCCAACCAGCGCAGAACGCGCAATATTGTCTTGCGATGTCAGATCCACCTGCTGATCGGCGTGCAAGCGAGAAAATGCGCATCCCAAAAGCATTTTCGTCGGCATTGGGACTGCTTCCTGCTTTGCTTCCTGCTAAGCTGCTTGAACTCGCGCGAATGCGCACATTGGCGCATTTGTGCATTCACGAACTTGAACATTGCAGATTGGTGTAACACAGCATACGGCGCGATTCTGCTACCAATGGCATAGTGATTGATCCATTCGCAATCTGGCTGTGTCACACACCACATAGCTCTATGGCTGTTGTACGTGGCTTCTGCTAGCGACCGAATGCGTGGCATGAAAGCATGCTGAATCGCCTCGCTCGAAGGTGCCGACAGTCGAGCTGCATCGAAGGACCACCAACAAGCAGTGTTGCACTTCAGCACTTACACACCAGCCACTGTGTGGTGCTGAGCTGACAACGCAAATACCTCTGCGCTGACAGCGCGAGGCAGAGCCTCCAGGGCGGCACCATGTCGTATGTCGAAGTGTCAATCGTCAATCTGCCAGACAAGGTGCGGCACACCGCGCAGTTTGGCGCAGTTTGGCCGTCAGGAATATCGAGGAAAGGACCTGTATTTGACACAAGCAATAACCAAATGATGTCATCTAACAGCTGTTTCGATTGATGTGCAGTCGCTTGGCTTTACGAATTGCGTATATGTTGCGGAGGGGGACTGGCTAGCACAGGCTTCACACGTTGAAGTGGGAACATGGTGGGTTTGCGCAGATATGAGGCGGAACAGTCACGATCCATAACCCACAAGCGTTGGTGGCTTCTGGTTGACGATGTGGCTCAGGTCTCCTGTTCTTGTGCAGCGTGTTCTCGCTGCGGACGTATCCGGGGATGCAGAAGGGAACTCTGGGACTGGGGGCGCTGCAGCGGAAGGTGGGTGTGCAGCTGTGGTAAGACGAGCCACCGACCCTAGCATGCAGCATGCCAGGTCTCATGGATACATTATCTCGATGTGCACCTCCTGACGGCAGCGGGGCCGGCTGAGCATGCTCGCCAGCAAGGTTCTGAGACCAGCTCGAAGGAAATCTGAGCAGTTTACGCATGCCGGGAGCCTTCCGTCCCTGCTCTCACAACTGGGACCTGAGCCTCGTGCACATTGCGCATCGCAGTTCACCCGCACATCAACCGGAGACAAGGTGGATGCCGCGCCGTTCGCGCTGCCGTCCGAAAACTTCAACATCGTGCTGCTGCAGACAGAGGTGGACAACTCCGCTGCGTTGTTTGGCCTCTGGCATCTTCACCATTCCTCGACATGTGCACTGGGAAGTGAGCTCAAATGACTACGTCGAAAAATAAACGGGTGATTCTTGGTGCAGGTGGACTACATCTCGAAGCGGCCAAATCGGCCGCAGCTTGAGGTTGAGGCTGGCGACCTCACGGCGCATCTGCTCCACCGCTTCATGGGCCAGGCAAGCTCCCCTGGGGGCAAACCTCTGCCGGCTTTGGCATCTCAGCTGGCAGCTCAGCCCATTACCCACAACGAGCACGCGTCCGTCAGGATCTCAGAGTCATGTGAATGAGCGACCGGCATGACCCTGTGTCAACCTATTGCAGGTGTTTGCGCTGGGGCAGGAGGTGGCGTTCGAGTACCAGGGCCAGAACTTCCTGCTTACAGTCAAAAACCTCATGGTGCTGGACCGGAAGAACGTGCAGATGAGCGTTACCCGCGGCGCCCTGGCCAACGTCACCTCCTTCTCCTATGAGGCGCCCGTGTCCTCCAACATCAAGGTGCACTGACAGTTTACCTTGCCTGTCGTTTCTCCTGTCAACGCCACCTCCTTCTTCTAAGAGGCCCCAGGCACATCAGGCGCGCGCCGACCTTGAGGACCATAGCCAACCGGCCCGTGTCAAGGACAGTTGATAGAGCCCCGGACGCTGCTTCCACAACTGGTGGCGATCCCATGGCTGTCTTGATGCAGGCTCCCAGCGATGGCCAAAGAATGCATGCCGCTGTGCTGAAGAGTTCGACGTGTGACGGACTGCACAATGACGCTCACGCAGAATCGCGGGGCAGCGGGCCTCCATGGCGGCGCCGACACTGTTCATTATGAAGAAAATCCATGTCGAGAAGCCGAACGTGTAAAACGAAAGCGCGTGTGCATGTTCCTGCAGATCGCGGGGCAGCGGGGGTCCATGGCGGCGCCGACGCTGTTCAAGGAGAAGGAGTTCAACTTTGAGAAGCTGGGCATCGGCGGTCTGGACGCGCAGTTCGAGCAGATCTTCCGGCGCGCCTTTGCGTCGCGCGTGTTCCCGCCCGACATGGTGGAGCGGCTAGGCATCAGGTGAGGGTGGCCGCCAGCCTCGTTGTTGAGGGGTAGCTAGAAGAATGGAGGGCAGCATCAGCTCTGCGGCTTTCCGGATGTGCAATTCGAGGCATGCTGACCTAGCGAACCTAGCGATTACGAGACTTGATATTTTTCAAATGTGCCAATGTGAGGACAGTGTGGGCACGCAGACTGCCACATTTGTCGAACGCGCTGCAGCTGGTGTGCTTGCACACCGTGAGAGACAGAAAGGACGCCAGATTTCTGCGGCCAAATCGAGAGAGCATGCTGTTGTCGTGCAGGCACGTGCAAGGCGTGCTGCTACACGGGCCGCCCGGCACGGGCAAGACGCTGATCGCGCTTTAGGGACGAGGCAGGTAACGTGAGGCAGTGACGGCACAATTCTCGAGCATCTGTTCCGTTGTGCAGGCATGTGAAGGGTGTGCTGTTGTACGGGCCGCCCGGCACGGGCAAGACGCTGATAGCGCGCCAGATCGGCAAGATGCTCAACGGCAAGGAACCCAAGATCGTCAATGGCCCCGAAGTGCTCAACAAGTTTGTCGGTACGCGCCTTACTGATGTGTAGACTGCCATAGTTGCGTGTGGCACTCTAGTCACCATCCAGAGAGTACCACCCTCTGCGCTTTCCTCCACCCTGCAATGTGCCGCGCATTCCGTCAGTGTGGACGAGCTAGCAAGCTGCAAAAGCATGCTCGACATCGGGGTGGTGATCTGTCACATTTCAACGCCACCAATGTGCTTTTGAGCACCATCCGCAGGCGAGAGCGAGGCGAACGTGCGCAAGCTGTTCGAGGATGCGGAAGCGGACCAGAAGGCCCACGGCGACGCCTCGGAGCTGCACGTCATTATCTTCGACGAGATCGACGCCATCTGCAAGTCCCGCGGCAGCGTGCAGAGCGGCTCGGGTGCGCAGGCCCTCCCTGTGGAAGTCGTGACAATGATGGACACCCTAAACCCTTTGTATCGGGCCTTTCTGTCTGATTCACTGAGCTCCAATCAATGCTGAGTAGACAACGTCTGGCGTGGAGAGATTTACAGCATTGCCGTGAGAAATGACATGGCATTGGCGCTCGTCTGCATACATTGACGCATGTGCATATGCAATGCAGGGGTGCACGACACGCTGGTGAACCAGCTGCTGACCAAGATCGACGGCGTGGACAGCCTTAACAACATCCTGCTCATCGGCATGACCAACCGCAAGGACATGCTGGACGAGGCGCTGCTGCGCCCCGGGCGGCTGGAGGTGCAGGTCGAGATCGGGCTGCCCGATGAGGCGGGTCGCCTCCAGATCCTCAAGGTGTGCTTTAGAGACCATCTTGTTTTCCATACCGAATTTCCGAATGCGAGACACAAGGTGAGACCAGGCTGCCCGACGAGGCAGGGCGTCTCCATATCCTCAAGGTGCGCCTTGGAGGGCCATGTTGCCATTGTTCCCGCATAAGAGCAGTCGGCGGCGCTGCTGCGCCCGGGCAGCTGGAGGTGCAGATTGAGATCGGGCTGCCCGAGGACGCGGGCCGCCTCCAGATCCTCAAGGTGTCGATGTTTGCACATGCCCTGTTGAACGATCTAATTACGAGCCCAAACACTGTTCTGCTGCCCCACTTCATGTCACTGTAGTGATGATGGTAAACCCTTTTTATATCTTTCATTTCTTGTTGCGTTTGTGATCCAGCGATATTTTGCTGCAGATCCACACCAGCAAGATGCAGACGAACTCCTTCCTGGCGCGCGATGTCGCGCTGGCAGAGCTTGCAGGTGCGAATGGCTGCACTGCATTGCAATGGTCTGCTGCATCTGACGCAGGTCAGCATTAGCAAACAGCATCGGCAGCACAAGGCATCGCAGAAGCCGCTCCAAAGCCAACGTGGAGCTGGCGACTCCACAAACAAGCGAGCTGGGCTTCTGACATGAACGGTTGTCGCGTCCATGCAGCGACTACTAAGCGACCACCAAGAACTCCAGCGACGCAGGGCTGGAGGGCATGGTGAATGCAGCGGTGTCTGTCGCACTTGTCTGAAGTGGCTGATGCTGCAAACACGACCCATCGTTAATTTGGTGTTCTATTGCTAGTAGTGCAGCCACCACCAATACTTTCAGCAGCGTGGAGCTGGAGGGGAGGGCCTGGCCGAGGTGGCGGAGCCCTTTTGACACACTTCGCTGATGCGCCTGTGACACGTCTTGATTTTGGTGTCTTGTTGCGCGTGCAGCTACCACGAAGAACTTCAGTGGCGCGGAGCTGGAGGGCCTGGTCAAGGCGGCGGTGTCCTTTGCGCTCAACCGGCAGGTGGACGTGTCCGACCTGTCCAGGCCCATCGACGAGGAGAACATCAAGGTGCGCCGCCTTCCAGCAGCATTCTTTGGATCTTCATGAAGTCCATTAGTGAAGTGTCAAGTGTTATTAATTTGAATCAGTACGAGGCCGATGGTGCATGCGGTAGCCTTGACATGCAAGCTTGGTTGTCCTTGCTTGTGTCAGCGAGGGCGCCATAATGAGACTGGAAGCAGTCGCTGTGTGATCGGTGAATGGATCCACCTTGTCATAATTGTATCAACGTTATCATATCAAAGTTGTTTCTTTTTTCCTTTTGCAGGTGGCGATGGAGGACTTCAAGATGGCGAAGGACGAGGTGCGGCCAGCGTTCGGGGCGGTGGTGGACACGCTGGAGATGTACCGCCTCAACGGCATCCTCGACTACGGCGACCGCTTCCGCCACCTCGCCTCCACCTGCCAGTCCCTCGTCGAGCAGGTGAGAGAGGTTGGTCTGCAGTTCAGTGAAAGGGTTGGATCGATCGCTGCTGCCTTGCCACCTCGCCTCTACCTGCCCGCCCCTTGTGGACCAGGTGGGACCCTGCCATGCTGCTGCAGTGAGGTGCACAGGTCAGGAACAGCGGGAAGGCGCCGCTGCTGTCGTGCTTGCCGGAGGGGCCTGCGGGCACCAGCAGAACTGCGCTAAAGACACCATTAAGCACAAACCTCAATCCTTACAGGTCAGAAACAGCGCGAAGACGCCGCTGCTGTCGTGCCTGCTGGAGGGGCCCGCGGGCACCGGCAAGACGGCGCTCGCGGCATCCATGGGCATCGACTCCGACTTTCCCTTTGTCAAGATCGTCAGCGCGGAGAACTACGTCGGCTTCTCCGAGGCGGCCAAGTGCCAGAGCATCGCCAAGGTGTTTGACGACGCCTACAAGGTGAGCTTGCTGTGATGAGTTTTTCGTTTTAGGGTTTAGATGTTGATTGCCAAGGGCCGCCAAGTGCCAGAGCATCGCCAAGGTGCTTGACGACGCGTACAAGGTGAGCCTGTCATGCCGGATTTTGATCGCGCTATTTTGCTTTGCGCCTTCGGCAAATGTCGCTGCCTTGCACGGCACTGCCACCAGAGATGGTTGCAGGGCTGCCGCCGCACTCGAGCATCTGCATGCGGACAATGCCGTGGTGACTGCGGCAAGCTGTTTTAGCTAGGCATGCCGTGACCTCCTGTTGGTAGATCTGTTGGAGGAGCGTGGAACCTGACGTGGTACTTTATGCTTCTGCAGTCGCCGCTGTCCATCGTCATCCTGGACGACATCGAGCGGCTGCTGGAGTATGTGGCCATCGGGCCCCGCTTCTCCAACACCATCCTGCAGACGCTGCTGGTGCTCCTCAAAAAGGTGCGCGGCGCCGTTGTGGGCATGTCAGCTACTGGATTGGTGTTCCGCGGCCGCAGGTCGATCTGCTGCCGTGCGCTGCTACAGTTGCTTGCCACAGCGGCAAGTGTGACAGGCTTCAGGTAGCTGCAATTGTGAGCTGCTGCTCACAGTCGCCACGAATAAATCGACACAGAGACCGAAAGCTCACCGAGCTGCACCTTCCTCGGAAAGATGCCTGTCTGCCCATCTGTGCGCTGCAAGAACCGCCGGACGGGCTTCAGCTGCTGTTGGGGAAAGTCACAGAGCGTGGGCGCCGCCGTACGGAGCACACGGGGACGCTTGTTTTTGGGAGGTTTCATCGACACTTACGTCTGATTGCAAACATGAACCTTGCACGAAACTCGAAGAAACAATCTCTTCCCTGCAGAAACCGCCGGAGGGGCGCAAGCTGCTGGTGGTGGGCACCACCAGCGTGGGCGCCGTGATGGAGGACATGGGCATGTCCACCGCCTTCAACGTGACGCTGCACGTGCCGGTGCTGCGGGAGCCGGAGATCGCCGCCGTGCTCACGCAGCTGCAGGCCTTCGACCCCAGCGAGGTGCAGAGAGCGCACTAGACTATATCTATAATGAGATACAAAGCTGTGAAGCTCATGCATCGTTGTGTTGCTGTGTTCTCTGTCTGTCCCGTGTTAGCCACGCTGCAGGCCCTTGACCCCAGCGAATCCCAGCGAGGTGCGGGACAACCGCTCGGCGCCCTCTTGTGCTGTCTTATGCAGCAAAGGACATTGGGCGTGCAATGCGACAGGCGTGGCAAGCCCGTGGCCGCATGTGTGTGTCATTGTGCAGAAGGGCGCTTGAGGCATCAACTGATGCGAGGATGTGAGGCAGTACCAACACTGTTGCTGACATCGGCGTTCTGCCATACGCGCAGATGGAGCTCGCGATGGCGATGGTCATGTCGGCGTCCCAGGGCGGCACCTTCGCGGCGGAGATGCCCGTTAAGCGGCTGCTTATGCTGCTGGAGCTGGCGCGGCAAGGCGGCTCGCCGCACCGTGCCGGCGGCATAGACGTGGAGCGGTGGAAACAGATCATTCAGGACCTGGCATCGTGAGGGCATGATACCTCTAGGCAGCATATCAGAAGTAGATAGAACAGCAAGGCAGCAGATAATCAGAACAGCGCCTTTGGCGTCGCGGGCGGAAGGACACTAGGCGGCGGGATGCCGTCAGCAGTCAGCTGCGCCTTGCCGCCTTGGCTTTAAACGAATCTGGATAACATACCTACCTAGAGCTTGCAATTGCGGCTCTGCACACGTTTAGGGCGAAGCTCAATAGAGGTTTCGAAGTCCCGCAAATCTTCCTTCAGAGTCCCAGATTGCCACGTGGCCTCAACACACATACAGCAGGTGCAGCCGGGCTAGAACGCAATCTGCCTCGCCGCAACAGTCTCAGCCAGTTGTGCACGTCGTTTGCAGCCCTAAAATTCGCGCACCTGCCCCTTCGCGAGTTACGTTGCCGCGGCACCTCTGACGGGTGGCAATCTGCATCCGGAAACTGCCTGAGGTGTATAGAACGCTGTGCCCAGCATGCTGGCGAGGTGTTCGAGACAGCTCTTCTCACGTCAACGGGTGTGCGCGACGGCGCTTAGATCCAGCACCAGCAGCCACCAGGGCTTGATATTGCATGCGCTCCCAGCGGCGCCGCAGCAGCCTGCGCAGTCACGAATGTTGCGATCTGCGGCAGTCGTATGTGGCCGACGATCGGCGAAGATCGCCACAAGGAAGGCAAGGCTAGCAAATACATCGCGACGAGTGCTGCGGCTCATCTTCAATGACCCAGCTGCTGACAAGCGGATGTCTGCACTGCAGGGGCGGTCAGATCAGCTGAAGTCAAAACTCTACGGTGAGCCTGCTTCAGCATGCCACATGCAGTCTGGTCTGACATCTCGCATCAGTCTCACAGATCGTCTGCAGTCCCTGCATGGGCCAGCAGCTCGGTTTCGGATCAACACCTGGAACCCCGCTAAGGTCCCGCATGATGTGTCAATCGCGCAGGCAAAATGGGCAAGCTGATCGTTCAGGCGGTGCGGGCCGGCGGCCCCGACCCAGCGTCAAACTCCAGGTCTGATTTTGTTGATTTGCGAGAAAACGAAACACGTTTGATGGACCACAAAAAGAGAACAGATGGAGAACAGCAAAGACATCCATTCCACTTGCTTCCACAGGTTGAAAGACCTGCTGGCACAGGCGCGGTCCAGCAATGTGCCCAGAGACATCATCGACCGCAATATCAAGCGGGCGTCAGAAAAGGGCCAGGCAGACTTCAGCGAGGTGTGTTCAATGGGCTGCGCCGCTGCTATTCACTGACAGCAGCAGTCTGATGCTTGCTGCGTGGATCCAGGCCAGCTCCAGGGGCTTTCTAGGGTGCACAATCGCAGCATTTGACATCGACCTTGGCACTCTGCATGGCATTGCAGGTGCTCTACGAGGCCTATGGTCCCGGCGGCACAGGCTTCATTTGCTCCGCGCTCACGGACAACCTAAACAGGTGTGCTGCACAGGTCCTGACGGCAGGCCCGAGTTCATATGTTTTGCTGATGTCAAGCACACCGTGCCCTGATGTCATCACGCAAGGCGCTAGAGGTGCTGTCAACCTAGCTGAGTCGGGCCGATCGCTGCTGGCAGGACGGCAGCGCTCGTACGCACTGCGGTGCAAAAGGGCGGCGGGAAGATGGCGGACGCCGGCAGCGTGATGTTCAACTTCCAGCGGCAAGGCATCATCATGGTGGAGCCTTCTATCAGCGAGGACGAGGTGTGAGCGTCATCCCTACTCGTCGTCAGCTTTGGCTGCACGCTCACCCTGGAAGCTGTGTGCTGGGCAGTGCGCATTCGGTTGCTCTTAAGGGACCAATGCTTCCACCACAATCTGCATGGACAGCTTCCGGCTGTGACCCCAGCCGAGCGCATGCATACACGCTGTGCAGGTGCTAGAGGCAGCAGTGGACGCCGGAGCGGACGACGTGAAGCCGATGGAGGAGGAGGGATGCGTCACCGGCTTCAAGGTCAGCACAGCAGTCGAGGTGCGAGCCCAATTTTTTTTGAAAAGAATCTCGACAGGACCTGTTGCTGCATGCGTCCAGTGTCCACATCTGCAACGGGTTGCAACCCAGCAAGAGTTTCCAGCTGTGAACAGAAATGCAGGCTAACATTTGATAGGGACCAATGCTCAAGTTTTCATGGCCTTGTACAGTGCGCTGGAGTAGCAGGGGCTGCCGGTCACCGACGGCTCGCAGCAGCTTTCCTGGCAGAGTCCGTAGTCTGTATTTGCAGGACTTCATGGCAGTGTACCGGGCACTGGAGGAGCAGGGGCTGCCGGTCGCCGACGGCTCGCTGCAGTATGTGCCGCTCGTGGTGCCGGACCTGGATGACGAGGTGCTGGAGGCCAACGAGCGCATGCACGACGTGCTGCTGGCGGTCGACGACGTGGATGATGTGTGGACGAACTGCAGCGACTGACTCGGCTGGCAATGTTGTTGGTCTCTCCGCGGTTTGCACTCGGGCGGCGGCCGTGTTGAATGTGCAAGGCGCCAGTGCGCGTGCAGTCGGCAGTGGCTTAGCTTGGTGAACAATTGTAGATGCCTAGTTATCTTGCTGCCTGATGCGCACAATGGGTTCCTGTGCATGGAAGGCCACACAAGCCGCCCTGCAGTGCTGTGGAGCAAAGTCTCCCTTGTGACGTCAATAGGCGTGATGCCGTACCCACCTACACGTTCTGCAGGTGCAGCAGTAGTACGTTGCACAACAGCGCCGCTGAACCAGATCACTGTTGCAGAAGCATCTGAAATCTCAATGAAAGGAGCCGCGCTCGTGTAGCAACAGCAGGAAGCCTTCTAATAACTTCAGTAGGAACCTCACCCGCAGCAATCCTTCGAAGTTTGGCAGATTTTCCCCACTTTCGGCAGTGTAGCCGACATGGCGACTGTCGTTGCTGTTACAGGCGCAAGTGGATACATCGGTACCGAGCTGGTGAGGACATGGGCGATCTGCAAACCTGCGAATTGCAACCATGATTCTTGCAGTAGTGCACTGTGACCTGTGACGCCTTACTGCTGTTCTGCTATGCTGCAGGTCAAGCAGCTCCTTGAAGCCGGCTACGACGTGAGTGGGATCCTGTGGTTAGGTGCATTACGACCTGACTGGGGAATGCGGCTCACATTACTAATGTGCATGCAACAGCAAGCGCCCAGCTCCTGCTTCGCATGGCACAGGTCCGCGGCACGGTGCGCGACGCCAACAACAAGGAGAAGGTGGCTCACCTCAACGCGCTCGGCAACACGCTGCCGGGGAAGCTGACGCTGTATGCCGCCGACCTCTTGAAGGAAGGCTCCTTCGACGAGGTCGTCAGGTGTGAAGACAGTTGGCGATTTGCATTACAGACAGGCTCACGCATCACGGTTTATAACCACGAGCACCGGCTGCATCGATGGTTGCATGCACGGCCGCCACGGCCATGATCTAGCTTCCCACCGGCTGCCTGACCATCTCCGTGCGCTCCGCAGCGGCGCGCACTACGTTTTCCACACCGCCAGTCCCTTCATCCCGTCCGTGGAGGACCCGCAGCGGGACCTGATCGACCCGGCGCTCAAAGGAACCACAAACGTGCTCGGCAGCGTCGCCAAGTCCAAGGACAGCGTCAAGCGCGTGGTGCTAACGTCTTCCGTCGCGGCGGTCCGCAGCACGAAGTCACCAGGTGAGCCAGTAACATTCTGGATGGGCCTACATGGATGGTTCCACGGCATTGGAGCAGCTTTTCCAGTGGTGCATGGCCCAGCGCTCTCGATGCGGAAGGGATGCGCACAGAAGAACTGGCAGCCCCGCCCGACGGCAACATCGTGCATTGGTCTGCTGCAGCGCCGCCGAAGAACGGCGACCTGTACACGGATGCGGACTGGAACGAGGCGTCCACCATCGACACGGAGCCCTACCCGCTGAGCAAGACGCTTGCCGAGAAGGCGGCGTGGGACATTGCTCAGAAGGAGAACTTTGACCTTGTGACAATCAACCCGGTGCGCACCTGCCGCCGTCGGCGTCGTGTGTTTGCGAGTTGCCCGAGCCATCGCAGCTCCACCAGCTGTCTGGATGTATTCTTGCAGTGGTAAGGAGAGAAGGAGTGACCCTGTGTGCGTCTGTTTGCAGGTGTTTGTCATCGGGCCCGTGATCTCAGCGCGGACAGACGCCACCAGCATCAAGCTGCTGAAGGTGAGCCGGATCATCGTCGACTGCTCAACCTACTCGACACATTTGCGTCTCAAGTGCATCAGCTCACATCTGTTACCCACGGATCCCACATCAGATGCGATGGACGCACCCAAGTTTGTATTCTGCAAGGGGTCATCACCTTGCATCAAGGCGCACTCCTCTAAATGCGACAATGTGCTGTGGTCTTCAGGCCGTGCTGGAGCGTGAGGATTCTACCTTCAGCAGCGGCAACCTTTGGTGCGCTTACCCTGACCTGTCCGTGACTCGCCATATCACCCGCAACTAGTCTGGCAGGATCAGCGATTTCGTGTCCACTCCAGCAGAACACTCATGTCCTGCTGTCGGCAAAGATGTTAGGTACATAGACGTACGCGATGTCGCGCGTGCGCACATCCGGGCGGCGGAGGTGCCGGAGGCGAAGGGCCGCTACCTTTTGACCGCCTCACCCTCGTCGACGCCGGGCAGCGAGGTGGTGGACATCATCCGGGTGAGCCGGGCTTGGGGTCTGCAATGAGGACGTTGCTTCACTACAAGGATGGAGGGATGGGATATGTGCATTCTTACCTCGAATGCCGGGACAGCCGGCAACGGGGACAGCCGGCAATGGCTCGTCAGTGTGGTGGCTGTGCTGATGAGCACCGTGCCTGGCCTAGTTTTCATGCCCGTATTGTGCAGGCCAAGCTCCCCGGCATCGATATTAAGGACGGCGCCGCCGGCGAGCGCATACGCAAGGTCGACAACAGCAAGGTGCGAGACCGCTTGTCAGTTGCGGGCTCAATGTTTTTGGTTTCTGGCGGAACAGGATGCGTGACACCCTGCCATCGGGTTCTAAAGCGCTTCATGCCGTGGCTCTGTTTCTAGCACGATCGTGAAGCACAAACTTGAATGATGCTGAAATGCCTCGAACCTCGTTCTGCTGGCGCCTGAGACTCTCGGTTTTTCGAATCGCCGCAGCTGATCAACGAGCTTGGCGTAACGCCTATACCCGTCTCGGAGGCATTTGCGGACATGGCGCGCACGCTGACCGCGCTGGGCGTCGCCAAGCCGCAGTTCCACAAGTAGGCCGGAATCCGGTCGCCAAGCGGGTTTTGCCAGGTCGCTTTCAATAGCTCGAACAGGCGCAAGTTGTTTCAGAGTGAAATTTCTGCGCCCTGCAGAAGGTCACCACTCATTCGATCGCCATCGGTCGCCATTTACTTGAAGACGATCCGCGTCTGGTGCCTGAATCAGGCAGCTAGTGCAGGGTTTGCTTCAGCTGACCCTGCTGCATGACGACACCATGTACCAGGCGCCCCTTGACACTGAGCCCCCAGGGTGCCGCTGCGGGCGTGATGCTCTAGATAAATGGCGGAGTTGACAAATTATGTTACCATTTATTGTTCCGACTGAAGGACGCGACGTACTCCTGCGCAATGATGCCGTGCACAACTCGACTTGCACGCGTCAAGACGAATGCCGTAAGTTGCATCGGCAGCGGCACGAATGCCGACGCCAGCGTCCTTTCTAATTTTTTTTTTCCAATTTTTATAACAGTCCCTCCACCATCTTGCCGCTGCCGCCGCCTCCGCAACAGCAATGACGCTGTGTTTGTTTCCCTTCCAATATTGTACTGCTCGGACTGCGGTTCAGCACTGCAGTATGTGACCCAGTTGGAGCAAATGCTTCCCTCCTGTAGGCAGTTTCAGGTAATCTTGGAGTCTCATCATGAAGCATTATTGCAACGTCACAAGAGCTGTTTAGCTCAAAGCTTCGGATCCGGCAGTATACAGCGTAGCGTTGCCCTCTGATCAGTTGACCACCGCTTGGCTTCTGCCGCGGCTTGACTCGCGTTCTCTCCTCCGCAGATAAAACAGCTTTTCGACTCCGGATACAACGTAACACATGTTGAAAATCGCAGTGTCGCCGCACCATGGCCGCTGTGCATGTGTATCACTGCTCAGCGCATCATTCAAGACGCTGCAAGCAAGCAGTTTGAATATTCAGTTGTATCTCGCAGGTGCGCGGCACGGTGCGCGACCCCAGCAACGAGAAAAGATGGCCCACCTGAATGCGCTGGGCTATGCGCTGCCCGGCAAGCTGACGCTGCATGCCGCAGGCCTGCTGGAGGACGACGCTCTTGACATATTAGTCAGGTGTGATAAACATTGCCGACCTGACGTCGCATTTCAGGTGCACGTGCACCAAAGCACGGCAGCTGGCTCTCAATTCATGCACCCCACTCGAAACTGGTTTTGCAGCCGCAAGCTGTGCAAAGCTACCTGCCCCAAGATTCATGATCATCCTGTGCCGTCGCCGTGCCACGCCGAATTGTTTGCTGTGGTGCCGTGCCGCCATGCCTGCTGCAGGAAAACGGGCTGTGTGTTGTGAGCAGGGGATCCATCTAGGATCCACGACCACGCGCTTATACACGACGCATATCGCCGTGCTCGCAGGAACGCGGACTACGTATGTCTTCCACCTGGTAGCAACTTCTTCCCAGGTCTACAGTACAACAGCTCAAATCCAAGTTTTCACCCTTCGTCTTGCTGTGTTCACCAAGGGGAGTAAAGGAGGGGGGACACGCGACTAGGAATGGCGGGCAACCCGCGGCCTCGCTTTCCGGAAATGTGTAGGCTGAGTTCAGCGCAGTCCTGTGTGCTGCATACTGGATCAAATGCCGCTTTACCACCGCCATTTGC